>Ga0315905_10000377_pt1 | contig 49212 bp, 43 predicted proteins | sample LakEriMetagenome_5_FD_203522 | JGI IMG/M metagenome (GOLD analysis project Ga0315905, IMG submission 203522) | Freshwater fungal communities from buoy surface, Lake Erie, Ohio, United States - Buoy 4 MA121 | ecosystem: Environmental > Aquatic > Freshwater > Lake | place: USA: Lake Erie, Ohio...
GCCTGGCTATTCTCTCTTGTTCGTCCCAGAAGCCTCTCTGACCCACAGTTGGCTCGATATTTTCCAACCATATTATACGCCGGGCCGCGACAAGGCCAAGCAGCATTTTGATTTTTCGAGGTGCCCTCAATTTGATGCTACCCGGAAAACGTCCTACTTGTTGTTCCTTCGCGAGAAGTTTCACACACGTACGCTCATCTTCAGGTTGGTTGACGTTTTCCCTGCTTGAGCCGTAACGATCCGTGGGAGCTGCGGCTAGGCTGTTTTGGGACGGCATTTCGCTCATCCCCTCTTGTTCCCTGCCGATGGCCACGGTTTGTGTTACGACCCTCTGGAGATCCGCCCGGGTGGTCCGGAAACCAACAAAGCAAGCATGCAACACACCCTGCAGGACATCCATAACGCTTTTGAGCGAAACGCCACATCAATTTCTTCTAGTGGGCTTAGGAGTTAAAGGTGACGTTCGTTTTGTTTCACTCGATTTCTTTTTGGCTGCTTTCCGGATACTTTGCGATGATTGTCTCCCTATCCATGGCTATTGGCGGAGATTTATCTTGCCAGCGAGTCGACGTTTGCATGATCAGATCGCATGATCAGATCACTCAGGCTGGAGAGAAAATCTATCCCATCGTTCCGTGTTCTAGTCCAAATCAGCTCCGCCTGAAAGGCGCGGGGGGGGCATCAAGATGTTCTTCTCCGTTCCCTTTGAGAGTGACTGGTGGTCATCAAAGTACAAACGATTTGATCCGATGGTGCTGATGATTGTGGGAAGCGGAGAATCTCATCGTTCTCTCGTCCATCACGGGATTATGGGGGTCAGCGTCCCGGCATGGCCACTTGCACGGAGTGGTTTCGGTACGAACGATTCGCCATGGCTTCCGGGTGGTGGGGTCATTTCCCAGCGGGCGCCACCACCCAGAGACCTCCGCTCCGATTCCGGTTGTGGCAGGGCGGAACCACATTTCAAGAGGGCTGGCTCTCCTCGGCATCCAGGGCGCGACGACGCCCTGCAATGATCTTGCCAGCGTCTCCGCTGGGTTTCACAGTGGTGTTCAAGACCCATTCCCCATCTTGTCTGCCGAAGAGCTCACTGGCAGGATCGCATCCGTGTTCCGATCAGTGGAGACACCCATCTCTCCCGGTGGCGATGGAGACGTGCGGACAGTCCATGGTTGATCCAGCTCCAAACGCGCGCACGCCAGCCAGGGCTGGACGGCTGGGAGGGCGGCTGAACCACGTGGGCCACCGATGGGCCGTCGTGGTTGTGGTTGCTCTGCTGACGCTGACCTCCCCTCTCGTTGTGAGAGCCGTGGGTCAGACCGACTCCCTGGCCCCCAGCCCACCCCTCGCGGAGTCGCTCCCGATCCCGCTCCAGGTGGCGAATCAGATTGATGGGTTCCCCGTTGTGTTGGATGGGAACCCGATCCTGTCGATTCGCCTGGGCGTGGCTGATTTCTCAGCGAAGGAGAGAGCGTGGACGATCACCCGCCGACTGCAACGCTTGGCCCAGGATGACACGTTTTCTGTCGCTGATCTCACCATTCAGCGGAACGCGGACGACAACTCCTATTTCCTCAGTGCCGGACAAGACGTGCTGCTGACGGTGACCGCGCGCGACGCCAAGGCCAGCCGCATGGATGCCCAAGACTTGGCTGACCAATCGTTGCGACAACTCAAGGAGGCGATCACCGAGTACCGCCAAGCTCGAAAACCTGGTCAGTTGGCCCGGAACACGATCTATGCGGTGATCGCTGGCTTGGCCTTCCTGGCGTTCAGCGTGTTGGTGATCCGACTTTCTGGCCAGCTGTTTCCGTCGCTCGGTCGGTTCATCGCGTCTCGGGTGTCGGGTTTGCGGGTGAACAATGTGGAGATCATTTCTTCCCAGACCATCAGTGCCTTCTGGATTCAGATCCTGCGATTGCTTCGTCTAGCGGTTCTGTGGGTCGGATTCTTTTATTATGCCGCGTTTGTTCTTCGTCTCTATCCCTGGACCAAGGCTGTGGGTGAGAGTCTGTTGGCTTATTTCTATGGCTCGATCGAGCTCGCTTTTTCCGCTATTGGTAATTATCTACCCAACCTCTTTGTCGTCGGCATCATTGCTTTCCTGGCCGGCTATACCCTGCGTGTGATCAAGCCTTTTTTTACGGCGATCGCGCGGGGGAATTTGGTGATTCCTGGCTTTTATGCCGATTGGGCCACGCCAACGTACAACCTGTTGCTGGTCTTGGTGATCGCGTTGGCGGCGGTGCTGGCCTTTCCTTACCTGCCGGGTTTCAATTCCCCCGCTTTTCAGGGGGTTTCCGTGTTTCTTGGTCTTCTGTTGTCGTTGGGATCGACCTCAGCGATTACCAATGTGATTGGAGGAATCATTTTGATTTATACCCGTGCCTTTCGCCTGGGAGATCATATCCGCGTCGGCGATGTGGTTGGCGATATTGTCGAAACCAATTTTCTGGCCATTCGGGTTTGCACGCCAGCCAATCAGATCATTACCATTCCCAATTCAGCCCTTTTAAATAATAATGTGACCAACTATAACTTCTCCTCTAGGGAGTTGAGCCGAGAGCTCATTTTGCAAACCACGATCACGCTTGGTTACGATGTGCCATGGCGCAAGGCCCATGCCGCCCTGATCGACGCGGCCCTGGAGACGGAGCAGATCTTGAAGGATCCCAAGCCGTTTGTGTTGCAAACAAACCTCGGGAACCACTGCATCAGTTATCAGCTTAACGCTTTCACCAGCTGCCCCAATCTGATGGTGTTGATTTATTCCGAATTGCATCAACACATCCAGGATCAATGCAAGAGGCATGGCATTGAGATTTTGTCGCCCACCTATGCGTCGTTGCGAGACGGCAGCGCGAGCACCATTCCGGTGGAGGAGTGGCCCACGGAGCGCTGATACTGTGCCAGGGGTTCGGCGGTGTTTGTGGTGCCGGGCCCTGTTGACAGACCATGGAGCAAGGACGTTCTCGGATCGGCGAAACGGGCGCCTGGGCGGCGGCTGGCCTGGTGGGGGGGCTGATCGGTTGCTTGGCGGCGGTGGTGCTGACGGAAATGATCAAGGTGTCGCTTGGTGTGGGCTCCGGGTTGGACGCCATGGGGTTGCGGCTGCTGCCCCTGCTCGGCGTGAGTTTGTCGGTGTGGATTCTGTTTGGCTTGGGAAAAGGGGAGGCGGCGCAGACGATCGCCCCGCGCGAGAAGCCGCGACCGGCGGATGGTGGGTCGCTGGCGACGTGGTATTCGTTTCCCCACGACATTGCCCGGGCGGATCTCACGGGTGATGTGGTGAACGCGTCGGGAACGGAGGAGCGGTTTCCTTGGAGATTGGCGCCCTTGAGGGCCTTGGCGATTCTGTCCACCGTTGGACTCGGCGCGCCAATGGGAACGGAATCGCCCGCGGCCCATGTGGGGGTGGCGACGGGAAGCTGGCTGGGCAGCGCGGTGCCGGCGTTGCGGGGGCTGGCGCGACCGTTGGCGATTGGTGGTGGCGCGGCGAGCGTGTCGGCCCTGATTGGCATTCCGCTGGTGGGCAGTTGTTTCATGTTTGAGTTGGCGGAGCGGCGACAGATTCCGTTCACGGCGCCGCGGGCGGCGGCGATGCTGGCCGGTGGAGTGGTGGGGTGGGGCGTGAATGCTGTGTTTCAGCTGAACCTGATCCGGCTCGTGGTGCCGAAGGTGTCCCCCGCCGGCTTCATGGACGCGGTGATCGCCACCGTGTGCATCGGTGTTTTCGCTGGCGCCCTGACGGCGCTCACGGGCGAGGCGATCTATTGGGCGAGAGGGTGGCGCGATCGTCCGTTGGTGCGCCTGCTGATGGGCGGGTCGGTGTTGCTGGGGCTGGCGTTGGTGATCGGCTGGCTGGCCAGCCCGGCCGCGGCGTTTGGGCCGGGGGGCGCGGCGATTGTGTGGGCCGAAACCAGCGACACGTCCCCGTCGCGCTTGCTGGCGTTGGCTCTGTCGCGGGCGGCCGCCACCACGGCCGCGGTGCTGGCGGGGGGGTGTGGCGGTGTGTTTGTGCCTTTTCTGGCGATTGGCGATCTAAGCGGAAGGGTGTTCGCGGAACCGTTCGGGATCCCGGGGGATCTGGCCGGAGCCGCTGGTGCGGCGGCGGGGATCGCGGGCGGCTATCGGCTGCCGCTCACCGCCATGGCGATGGTGCTGGGTGTCGGCGGCCCGGAGGGAGCCCAACTCACGAGCTTGGCCACGGTGGTGGTGGCGGCCCTGTCGGGATTGCTCACGGCAAGAGCCGCCAATGCCCTGTCATCGAGGGTGCGGGCGTGGTTTCGCGAACGGTTCGCTTGAGGCGGGACTGAGTTCTTCATCAATGTCTGGCCAGTGGATTCCCAAATCAGCGCCAGCACTGTCCCAACTGTCTCGCTCCCGGGGGGTGGCGTGCGGGAGGCGGGCGTACGACGCCGATGGCACAGAGATGGAGTGGCCGACGGCGTGGTCGACAAGCAGCCTGCCCTCTGTGCGGGCAACGTCGCTGACGCTGCCTCTGACTGGCGGGCCAGGACCATAGGGCGGCGCCGCAGGGGCCTTGTGAAGGCCTGGGCTGTCCACTCGAGGGGCGGGTTAGACGTTTGAGATTGAATTCGCCAATAACCTGGCTGCCTCATCAAATTTTGTTGTGTCGCCTTCGCGGCAATCAAAAAAGTTGTGGTATTTCATATATGTAGGCAATGAAGCCGTATAGAGATAGATGGGAAAGATGATGTCTTGCTCGGTCTCGCGGGCCCTAATCCAGGCTATGTTGAACTCTTCTTTGCACACTTTTGAAGCCAAGTAATCTGGCGAGAGCAATGCGAGAACTTTTTTGCATCGATCCAGCGTTTCGAAGATCTCTGGCTGCCAGGCAGAGCCTATGTTTAAAGCTTGACGATCTACAAAAATTCTTAGATTTGGCTTGAGTTCACGGAGAGATTTTTCGAGTTGCTCACTCTCAGACGAGTTCTTTCTCGAATAGCTAATAAACACATCAAAATCATGGACCCCAGCTTGACGAGTGGGATCTGCTGAAGGGGCGTAACTGTCTTTCTTTGCTGAAAACACAGACAGAGCCTCGTTGAGGCTGTCCGGATGATTTGTGACAATCTTTATTCGAGTCAGTGGAAGGCCAATCTCCAGCCAATGGATCGCCGCATCGAGAAGCGGTTCAAGCATCTCAGTGATTGAATAGCCTTGGTCCCCAGCGGCGACAACAGGCATTGCCAATGTCTTGATGTCTGGGTTGTCAGCCAATAGTGGAGTCAGCGCACGGAAGATATCCCCAACGACTTCTGGTGGTCGACCTTTGATTTGCGGCTCAAAGCACAAGATCCGTCTAAACACCAAGCCTGCATGCTCTGGTTCGAATTCTTTGGAGAGCCAACATGAAAATGCTTGCCTCAAATCAAGGTTTTTGTTGGTTGCCAGCTTGGCAACTGATTTTCCCTTCCGGTCTAAGGCACCGATTAACGATGTCGATGTTGGAGTGTAGTCACCAGGAAACGCGGATATGACAAGAAGATCAAATTGATCTGCCTGATCAACTTCAGTCAGATCACCTTCATACAGCTCAACCCGCTTATCGCCATTTCCGTGAATATTTATGGTATCAATAAGTTTCATGATTGGCTGATCGAGAAGGCTGGCTTATCCTGTCGATCAGTCTAATGCTTAATAGCCGGATCCTGATCTGACCTGCCGTCCATCCGGCGGAATCTTTCCGGGTTCCCTGGGCGGACCCGCCTGTAAGGGTTTGAAGTGTTACAAGCTGTCGGAGGGATAGGCGTCCCCAGAAGGGGTTGCGATTCAGCGCGGGAGTGGACCTTTCTGCGGTGTTGATGTCTTTGCGGCCCAAGAGTTCATGGATCTTGCGGCGGCCCTGATTCAATCGCCACCCCCGCCGCCGCCTGGGGCTCACGCTGGCGCGGCACAACCCAGCTCACCCCCTAAGCCGCATCAGAAAATCCTCCCGCCGGTGAAAATCCGCCTCCGCTCCGCCATGGGCCAGGGCCCAATAGCTCAGCTCACCCCCCCGCCGCTCGATCACCGCGGTCACTCCGAGCCACAGGGGGCGCTGGCGACAGGTCCGCGCCAGCTCCGCTGGCAGCGAGAGATCCAGCCTCACTTCCACCAGGCCCGGGGAGCGGCTCACCGCGAAGGGCAATGTGTCGCGGTCTGGCTCAGGCCGCAGGCCCTGGCGGTAGCCGTCAAGCCGGTAGAGATTCCAGGCGCCGCTGGGCGAGAGGTTCACCTCCCAGTAGGGCGCCTCCCCTTCCGCCGCCAGAAACAGCTCGAAACAGGTGTGCTCCCAGAGGTTGTCAGCCCGCTCCGGTGGCCCGTCGGCGGGGGCGGCCAGCGTCACCGGGTCCAGATCGCCGCGCAATTGATACACCACGCGGAGCCGATCGCCCTGGCGCGCCAGGTGGCCCCCCAGCCGGAGGCCCAGGGCTTCGGCGGAGGTCGCGAAGGGCCGCAGCGCAAACGCTCGCTTCTCGCCCAGGGGCTTCGAATGTTCACCACTGGCCGGAACGGGCCGGCTGTGGTCGTCAGAGGCGGGTGTGCGATCGCTCATCGCCCCTCCCGCAATTGGGTCAGCAGGCCCCGGATCTCCGTCTCCTGGGCCTCGACGCTCCGGGTGAGGTGAAACTGCACCAGGGCCCGATCCAGGTTGTGGCCAGGCCGGCGGGTGTGGAAATACACGTCGCCGGCCAGATGGTCGGTGAAGAAGCGCAAGCCCAGCTCGAAACTCAGCAGGCGGATGGCGTCAAACAGATAGTGGTGGTCGGCCGGGCTCAAAAACCCATGGGCCACGGCGCCGTAGCCCTCCAGCAGGGCCCCGCAGAGATCCAAATCGAAGCGCACCGCCTCCAGTTCCGTGGTGTCCTCCCCCAGGGGATTGCAGCCGGAGCGCAAGGCGTCGCCGATGTCGTAATGCACCAGGCCCGGCTTCACCGTGTCGAGATCCACCAGGGCCACCGCCTCGCCGCTGGTGGCGTCAAGCAGCACGTTGTTCACCTTTGGATCGCCATGGATTGGACGCGGGGGCAGCTCGCCCGCCGCCTTGGCCGCCTCCAGCACCCCCGCCCATCCCTCTCGCTCCGCCACAAACCGGTGCGCCCAAGCCTCCCGCTCCCCATCCCGCCCCGCCAGTTCCCGTCCGTCCGCCGCGCCACAAATGGCGTGGTAGTGGGCCAGATAGCCCGGCGTGATGTGGAAGCCCTCCAGGGTGTCGGCCAGGCGTTCGGGGGGCAGATCGTGCAGCAGCTCATGAAACCGGCCCAGTCCGTAGCCCACTTCCCGGGCCTGGGCGGGGGTTCGCAGGGCCTCCAGCGAGGTGGTGTGGCCCACGTGGCTGATCGCCCGCCACAGGTCGTCTCCCTCCTCCAGCCAGGGCTCGCCACTGGCGGCGGGCAGCACCCTGGGCAGCTCCCAGCGGCGGGCGCCAGGCCTCCGCCCTTCCTGGCGCAGGCGCCCCGCCACGTGGTGGCTGATCGCCAGCAGGTTGGCCATCACCAACTTCGGCTGGGGAAACACCTTGGTGTTGAGCCGTTGCAGCACGAACGGCTCCAGGCCATCGCCTTCCACCAAATAGGTGAGGTTGATGTTGCCGTTGCCCAAGGGGCTCACGGCGCGCACCGGCCGGCCCCCGGCGAAGGCCGCGGCGATTCGGGCCAGGCGGGGCTCGATGGCGGCGGCTGGAGATGGGCCCTGCTCGGAGGACGGGCCAGGGGCGGAAGAGGGAGGGGGCATGGTCAGGCGTCGCGGGCGGGGTCGTAGGCGCCGCGCACGCCGTTTCCATTCCAGGGGGTGAGGCGCGTCATCAACACAAAGGCCGGCAGGGCCGACGCCACGGTGAGCAGAAAAAACGAGCTCCAACCCACTCCCTCCGCCACAAAGCCCGCCTGGCCCGAGAGGATCGAGCGGCTCAGGGCGTACACCCCCGAAAGCAGGGCGTATTGGGTGGCGGAAAACCTCGGATTGCACAGGCTCATCAGCAGGGCCACAAACGCCGCGCCCACCATCCCCCCGCCCAGGTTTTCCAGCCCCACGGCCGCCAGCAGCGCCGGCATCCCCCCCTGAAAGGTGGCCAACGCCCAGTAGGAGAGATTGCCCAGGGCGCCCACGATCGCGAACACCCACAGGGAGCGATTCAACCCCAGCCGGCCAAACAGCAGCCCGCCCAGCACCGTGCCGGCGATGGTGGCCACGATCCCCCAGCCCGCCAGCACCGACCCCACCACCTCCGGCGAAAACCCCTGCTTGATCAAAAAGGGCACCGCCATCACGTTGAGCAGGCCATCAGGCCAGCGATAGAGCAGGATCAGCGCCAGCAGCATCGCCGCCCTCGGCCCCCCGGCGCGGCCCAGAAACTCCCGGGCCGGGCCCACCACGGCCTGCCTGAGGCTGGTGACTTTCATGGCGAGGGGCGCCAGGGCCGGGGCGCTGAGGGTGAAGGGCAGCACCAAGGCCATCAACACCGCCGAGGCGGCGAAAGCCTGGGGCCAGCCCTGGCGCCCCGCCAGGATGAAGCCCCCCGCGCCGATGGCCAGCATGGCGGCCCGGTAGCCCAGGTTGGCCGCCGCCGCTCCCGCGCCCCGCTCCTCCTGGGGCAGCAGGTCGGTGCGGTAGGCATCCACCAGGATGTCTTGGGTGGCGCTCACCACCGCCAGCAGCAGGGCCATCGCTCCCACCGCCGCCAAGCTGGCCGCCGACGCCTTCGAGGCGCGCAGCAGGGCCATGGCGGCGATCACCGCCACCAGCGCCAGCTGCACCACCAGCAGCCAGCCCCGGCGCCGGTCGGGCCAGGGCAGGGGCCAGCGATCCAGCGCCGGCGCCCAAATCATCTTCAAGGTGTAGGGCAGCTCGGCGTAGGCCAAAAGGCCGATCAGCCCCACCGGCACGCCGCTGGCCGTGAGCCAGCCCTGGAGCAGCTTGGTGCCCACCATGTAGGGGGTGCCGCTGGCCACCCCCTGGGCGCCCACCGCCAGCAGACGCCGCCAGGGCGGGGCGGAAGGGACGCTCGGGGGCATGAACCAACGGCTTGTGACGGGCCATCCTGCGCGGCGGGGCCTGGCCCGTCAACGGTGGGAGGTCGTTTGCTTCAAGATGGGGGCCCCCGCCGAGCCGGTGTGTCGTTTTTGCGCTCCAAACTGCTGCCAGCCGCCATCGTGCTGCTCTTCGCCCTGGCGCTGCTGGCCGTGAGCGCCCGCATCTGGCTGCCCGGCGACATGGCCGCCCCCGCTCCCCTCTCCTGAGCTTCGCTGGAGGCGCCCCTACGATCATCCCGTGAAGCGCGCCCGATGCCGGAGGACCCCCAGCCCCAATTCGAACCCTTTCCCGAGACCACGCACCAATTGGCGCTGGACCCGGACGTGTTGGCGCGGGAGCTGGCGGCCGAACTCCTGGGCGATCCCCTCGACGACATCGATCCCCGGGAGCCCACCGCCGCCGACGTGGCCCGGGAGTGCGACCAGGGCCTGGAGTGGCTGAAGGGCGGGCGGGAGCAGCGGATGCAGGGCCTGAGGGTGTTCTGCGAGCACCGCGATCCCCGGGCCGTGCCCCTGCTCCTGCCCCTGTTGTCGGAGGGCTGTCCGATCGTGCGGATGAGCGCCGTCTACGCCCTGGGCCGCAATCCCCACCCGCTGGCGGTGGAGCCCCTCCTCTCCCTGCTCGCCAGCGACGACAACGGCTACGTGCGCAAGTCCGTGGCCTGGAGCCTCAGCAACTACCCCGACGCCCCGGTGCTCAATCCCCTCATCCGGGCCCTGCAGGTGGATGTGGCCGCCGTGCGGCTCTGGGCGGCCAGCTCCTTGGCGGACGCCAGCGCCGCCGCGCCGGCCAAGGCCGATCCCGCCGCCGCCCAACTCCTGCAAACCCTGCGGATCGACAGCGAACCCGCCGTGCGCAGCAACAGCGCCTGGTCGCTGGGCCGCCTCTACCCCGACCTGGTGGAGCCCCGCCAGCGGGAGGTGGTGGAGGCCCTGCTCCACAGCCTGCTGCTGGATGAGGATTCCGCCGTGCGCGATGAGGCCCGCATGGCCTTGGAGCAGTTGGAGCGGCCGGAGGTGCTGGAGCGGATCCAAACTCTCGTGGAGGAGGGGCTGCTCAGCTGAGGCCCACTCTCCGGCAAACGCGGCTAACATCCACAAACATTTTCAGGTGGATACGGGATGGCTCAGCAAACCATCCGCTTCCGCATTCGCCCCGATGGCCGTGTGGAGGAAGTGGTGGAAGGCGTGATCGGGGAGGCCTGCCTCGCCCTCACCGAGCGCATCGAAGCCCGGCTGGGCGTGGTGCAACGGCGCCAGAGCACCTCTGAGGCCTTCCAAGCCACCCCCCTCACCGCCCAGCAACCGCTGGGCATACCCGCTCCCTGATCCCGCGTCCCCCCGTCTCTCCTCCTCACCATGTCGCACTTCAGCACCGTGAAGACCGAACTGCGCGATCGCGGTTCCCTTCTCCAGGCGCTCACCGACCTGGGCCATGCCCCCAGCGAGGGCGCCGGGCAGGTGCGGGGCTACCGGGGCCAAACCATGACCTGTGAGGTGGTGGTGGCCAACGCCGAGGGCGGTGACATCGGCTTCGCCTTCAACGCCGACAGCGGCTGCTTCGAATTGGTCACCGACCTCGACCTCTGGCGTCAGCCCGTGCCGGTGGAGCGCTTCCTGGCCCAGCTCACCCAGCGCTACGCCCTGCGCGGCATCCTGGCGGCCACCGAACAGGAAGGGTTTCAAGTGGCGGAGCAAACCAATCAGCTGGATGGCACCATCGAGCTGGTGGTGACCCGCTGGCGGGGATGAGCGGGGGAGTCCCCGTGGATCCCGCCCTCGCCTTCCAGGTGAAGGCGGAGGACGAGCCGGCCCGATCCGGGCTGGAGCCCCTTCTGGGCGGAGCTTGGCGGCAGAAGGCGGTGTGGGTGGATGAGGCGGTGTGCATCGGCTGCCGCTACTGCGCCCACGTGGCTTCTAACACCTTCGTGGTGGAAGCCGATTGGGGCCGCTCCCGGGTGATCCGCCAGGACGGCGACAGCACCGATCGGATCCAGGAGGCCATCGACACCTGTCCGGTGGATTGCATCCATTGGGTGCCCTACGAAGACTTGCCCGAGTTGGGACGGCGGCGGGAGGAGCAGGATCTGCTGCCCCTCGGCCTGCCCTCCCCCGCCCGGGTGAGGCGCCTCCTGCCCCGGACCCGCTGATGCTCCCCACCCGGCGCTTCGGCCGCACGGAACTGGCGATGCCAATGTTTTCCCTCGGAGGGATGCGGTTTCAGCAGAGCTGGACCGACCTGCCCGCCGGGGAGATCGGCGAGGCCAGCCAGCGCAACCTCAAGGAGCTCCTGGAGGCGGCGGTGGCGGAGGGCTTCCACCACATCGAGACCGCCCGGGGCTACGGCACCTCCGAACTCCAGCTGGGGGCCCTGCTGCCGGAGGTGCCGGATGGGCGGCGGATCTTGCAAACCAAGGTGGCGCCCGATCCCGATCCGGCCCGTTTTGAGGAGCAGCTGGCCCTGAGTTTCCAGCGGCTGGCGGTGGATCGGGTGGATCTGCTCGGGATCCATGGCATCAACACGAGGGAGCTGCTGGAGCAGACCCTCCGGCCCGGCGGTTGCCTGGAGGTGGCGCGGCGCTGGCGGGAGGAGGGGCGCGTCGGCCATGTGGGCTTCTCCACCCACGCGCCCCTGCCGGTGATCCTGGAGGCGATCGCCAGCGACGCCTTCTCCTACATCAATTTGCACTGGTATTACATCAAGCGGGAGAACAGCCCCGCCCTGGAGGCGGCCCGGGCCCACGACATGGGGGTGTTTCTGATCAGCCCCACCGATAAGGGCGGCCACCTGCACACCCCCTCCAACCGGCTGCTGGAGCTCTGCCATCCCCTCCACCCGATCGTGGTGAATGATCTGTTTTGCCTGAGCCATCCGGCGGTGCACACCCTGAGCGTGGGGGCCGCCCGCGCCAGCGACTTCGGCCATCACCTGCGGGCCGTGGCCCTGCTGGAGCAGGCGCCCACCCTGCTGCCGCCGATCCTCGAGCGGCTGGAGCGGGCCCGCGAGCGGGCCCTGGGGGAGTCCTGGCTGGCCAGCTGGCACCAGGGGTTGCCGCCCTGGGAGCAAACCCCGGGGCAGATCAACCTGCCGGTGTTGCTCTGGCTCCACAACCTCCTGGCCGCCTGGGATCTGGAAGGGTTCTGCCAGGCCCGCTACCGCCTGTTGGGTCATGGCGATCACTGGTTTCCCGGCCAAAACGCCGATCCCCTGGATCGGGACGTGAGCGAGGCGGAGCTGCTCGCCGTGCTCGGCGCCAATCCCTGGGCGGAGCGCATTCCCTCGCTCCTGCGGGACTTGCGGGAGCGGCTGGGGGGTGAGGCCGGAAAGCGGCTGCAAGTTACGTGAGCTGGCCGAGGGGGGCCTTGGCGGGCAGGCCCACCGCCCGGGGGTAGGCCTTCGGGCAGGGGTCCTGGGGCCGCAGCCACACGGCGTGGCGCAGCCCACGGCCCGCCGGCAGCTCTTGGCGCTTCACGGCCTCCAGGCGAGCGCTCAGGGGGTGGAGGGCCCGCTCCAGGTCGGCCTGGTCGGTGTCGGTCCACTGGCCCCGGTAGAGCACGGCCTGGCCCCTGGGGGCCAGAAGGGGCACCAGGTATTCCGCCACCACCGGCGCGCTGGCCACGGCCCGGGCCATGGCCCCATCGAAATGGCCGCGGCATTCCGGGGCATGGCCCGTGCGCTCCGCCCGCTCGCGGCGCACCCGCACCCGATCGCCCAGCCCCACCGCCTCGGCCATGGCCTCCACCGCCTCCAGCTTGCGGGCCACCGAATCCACCAGGGTGAGCTGGGCCCCGGGCCAGGCGATGGCCAGGGCGAGGCCGGGAAAGCCTCCGCCGGTGCCCACGTCGATCAGCCGGGCGGGGGGAGGGGCGTCGCTGGTGGCGGCGGCGAGGAGGTTGGGCACCCAGGGCCAGAGGCTGTCGAACACCTGGGCGATCCAGTAGTCGTCGCCCTCCACCAGGCGGGTGAGGTTGAGGCGGCCGTTCCAGAGGCGCAGGTGCTCCTGCAGCAGGCTGAACTGCTCCAACTGCCGCTCGTTCGGCCCCCAACCCAGGGGTTCCCACACGGGGGCGAGGGCGTGGGAATCGACCATCCGCATCTCCAGCGGGCCACGACAGGTGGGAAGGGTGTCTTTAGGATGGCCCATGACGCCCGGAAACAACACGCCGATCGGGCCATGCCGTTGTCTTCCGCATCCCCCGATCCACTCCCGGCGGATTCTGCCCCGATCCTGGAGGGCACCTACTACGAGCTGCTGCGGATGCCGCCCACGGCCACGGCGCAGCAGTTGCGCCAGGCGTTTCGGCGGCTGAGCAAGTGCTATCACCCCGACACCACCACCCTGCCGGCGGCGGTGGCGGCCCAGGCCTTCCAGCAGCTGCGGCGGGCCTACGCCGTGCTCAGCGATCCCGAGGCCCGGCGCCTCTACGACGAGCGGCTGCGCCTGAGCCGGGCCCTGCCCGCCGCCGCCCGTCCCACCTCCGTCCCCGCTCCGGCGGCGTCCGCCGCTCGTTCCGGGGCGCCGGTGTCGCTGCGGCGGGCGCTCTCTGGCGGGGAGTGGTTTGCCCTGCTGCTGTTGGCGGTGGCCCTGGCGCTGAGCTTGGTGTTGGGGATCGGGGTGGCCTGGGCCCGGGGGACTGAGATGATGCGCTGGCCCAGCTGGTGGACCGACCTGCACCCCTCCGCCCTGTCCGCTTCGCCCCAGGCTGATCCCGACCATGCCCCTGCCTCCTGAGGACACGCCCCTCTACAACCACCCGCTGGCGGCGCTGGAGGAGTGGTTGCGGGAGCTGGGCGCCCGGCAGCAAGGGGCCCATTCGGCGAGCTGGGATCTGCATCTGCCCCAGTGGAGCGCCCGCATCGATCTGGAGGTGGAGGAGGTGAAGGTGAGCTGGCACCAGGAGGGCAGCGAAACCGTGCGCCTCTTCCCCTATGGCCTCTCCCGGGCCGACGCGGAGGCGGCGATCCTGGCGGGTCCGTGAGGGGGCGCCGTCCGGACTGTGGCGGCCGGACGTCCGGGCCTGAAATCGCCGCTTTAGGCCGATGGCCCCGGTGCTGGCGCTTGGATGGCTTTGGCCAGCTCCACTGGATTCCGCCTGGCCGGTGGGTCGATCCTCAGCCCGGATGGCTCCCTGCTCAGCAAGAACCGCTGGCTGGAGCTCAGTCTGGAACAGCGCCGCGGCGTCACCGCCCCGCGCCGCAAACTGGATCGTTACCAGGCCAATGGCCCTCGCCTCGGCTGGTTGCCGCTGCCTGAGGAGCGGCCGGTGGAGATCTGGAACGGCGGCGAGCGGGGCTGGCCACTGAGGCGGGATTCCTCGCTGAGTTTTTGCTCCAGGTCGTTCGGAAGCCGGAGGCTGAGAGCACCCATGGGCAGCCCATCAACGATCCCCCCGCTTCTTCCGAGATGCCTCACAACAGGCAGGACGCGAAGCGGTTGGGCGTGAAAGCTTTCACTCCGCGGTACCGCCGCCCTGTTGCGTGGACCGCCCCACGCCACCAGAGTGGATGGAACGGCACGGTGCCCCGCCCAGGCATGGAACCCCTCTCCCTGATCGTCGCGGCCCTCGCCGCCGGTGCCGCCGCCGCCGCCAAGGACACGGCGTCCGCCGCCATCAAGGACGCCTACCAGGGCCTCAAGGGCCTGGTCCAGCGGAAAGTGGCGGGATCTCCGGCGGCCGCGGTGGTGCTGGAGGAACACGCCAAGGATCCCGACACCTACGACGCCCCACTGAAAAAGACCCTGATCGCGGCCGCGGCGGATCAAGACGCGGCGATCCTCCAGGCCGCCCGGGAGCTGCTGGAGCGGACGGGCGCCCCATCGGCCCCGGGGCCGGTGATCCGTCAGTCCATCGGCAACGTGAAGTACGCCGCCATTTCCGGCACGGGCGACGCCAGCATCGGCCCCATCCACGAGCACGGCGAGGGCCCGGATGGCTGAGCCAGAGGCCAACGCCCCGGCGGAGATCCAGCAGACGGTGTCGGAGGCCCGCTACGCGGCCACCTCCGCCACGGGATCGGCCTCGATTCAGATCATCAATTACAACTATTCCGGCCCGGTTCCCCCCGAACCCCCGCCGCCCCCAGGGGCGGGCCCCGCCAGCGACGCCGATCGGCCCTGCCCCTATCGCGGCCTGTTCCATTTCGGCCCGAACGACGCGGCGGTGTTTTTCGGGCGGGAGGCGGTGGTGGACACCCTCCAGCGGGCCCTGCGGCGCCGGGCCGTGCTGCCGCTGTTGGGGGCTTCGGGCAGTGGCAAGTCGTCGGTGGTGTTCGCGGGGCTGGTGCCCCGGCTGGAGCGGGAGGGCCACTGGCGCTACAGCTACTTCCGGCCGGGGACAGATCCCTTCCACGCCCTCGCCCTGGCGCTGGTGCCCCTCTACGCGCCCGATGTGGACGCCACCGAAGGGATCCTGCAGGCCCGGCGGCTGGCGGAGGCGTTGCGCACGGGTGAGCTTCCCCTGGCCGATGTGCTGGCCCGGGTGCGGCACCACGCGCCGCTGGAGCGGCCGCTGCTGATCGCCGATCAGTTTGAGGAGCTCTACAGCCTCTGCCCCGAGGAGGGCACGCGCCGGGCCTTTCTGGAGGTCTTGTTCCGCGGTTTTGCCGCCGCTGGCTCCGCGAGCTCAGATCCCTCAGCGGCATCCGCCCAGCCCGAAGTCCCCAGGCTGCTGCTCACGATGCGGGCGGATTTCCTCGGCAGTGCCCTCGCCTACCGCCCCTTCGCCGAGCTCTTCCAGCGGGAGGGCGACGGGAAGGCCGCGGTGATGCTCGGCCCGATGAACGACACGGAGCTGCGGGAGGCGATCGAGAAGCCCGCCGCCACCCAGTCGGTGGCGTTTGAATCCGGCCTGGTGGAGCGCATCTTGGCGGATGTGGCCGCTGAGCCGGGCCATCTCCCCCTGCTGGAGTTTGCCCTCACCCAGCTCTGGAGCCGGCGCCAGGGAGCGCTGCTCACCCATGGGGCCTACACCGCCATTGGCGGGGTGGAGGGGGCTCTGGCCCGCCACGCCGATGCCTGCTACGCCGCCCTGAGCCCATCCGACCAAGGGGAGGCCCGGAGGGTGCTGCTCCAGCTCGTGCGGCCGGGTGAGGGCACGGAAGACACCCGCCGCCTCGCCACCCGCCAGGAGCTGGGGGACGCCCGCTGGCCCCTGGCCCGGCGCCTGGCGGACGACCGACTGGTGGTTACCAGCCGCGACGCCGCCGGCGACGACACGGTGGAGGTGGTGCACGAGGCCCTGATCCGCCATTGGGGCGAGCTGCGGGGCTGGCTGGCCGCCGATCGCGGCTTTCGCGCCTGGCAGGAGCGCCTGCGGGGCTCCCTCGCCCAGTGGCGTGCCACGGCTCGCGAGGAGGGCGGCCTGCTGCGGGGAGCGGCCCTGGCCGAGGCCCGCGACCAGCTCAAGGAGCGCCCGGAGGATCTCGCCGCCGCCGAGCGGGAGTTCATTGAGGCCAGCGCGGCGGCTGAAGACGAGGGGCGGCGTCGGGAGCGGCGGCGGCGCCGGGTGGTGTTCGGAGGCTTGAGCGGCGGCCTGGCGGCGGTCTCCGTGGCCCTGCTGCTCGCCTGGGGGCAGCTGGTGCGGGCCCAGCGGCAGCGAGGGGAGGCCTTGGCGGCCACCGCCAAGCTCACGGTGGCCGCTGGCGGCGTCGATGCCCTCTTTGAGGCCCTGGCCGCCGCTGGTTTCAGCCGCTATGGCCAGCTTCACCCCGCCGCTTCCCCCCTCCCCGCCAGGGCCGTGGAGGCGATGGGGGAAGGGGAGGCTCGCCATCGCGAACGCAATCGCCTGCGGGGCCACCAGGGAGTGGTGTGGTCGGCGGCGTTCAGCGGGGATGGGAGCCGGATCGTGAGCGCCGGGGGGGATGGGACGGTGCGTGTGTGGGACGCGAAGAGCGGCAAGGGGATCGGCGAGCCCCTGAGGGGCCACCAGGGAGGGGTGTGGTCGGCGGCGTTCAGCGGGGATGGGAGCCGGATCGTGAGCGCCGGGGAGGATGGGACGGTGCGGCTCTGGGATCCCGCCTGGACCGACCTCATCCGCCTCGTGTGCCGCTCCCTGCGCGATCACGCGAGCCTGGTGGCCCCCGCCAACGACGTGGAGCGGGAGGCCCGGCACACCTGCGAGCGCTGGGGGTGGCCCCGCTAAAATGCCATTACGTCTCAAAGGCTCCCGATCGCCTCGGCCAAGGCCCCGTAGCAGGTGTCGAGTTGCGCGTCGCTGACGCACAAGGGCGGCAGCAGGTACACCACCTGGCCCAGGGGGCGCAGGAACACGCCCGCGGCCAGCAGACGCCGCCGCAGTTGGCGGCCGATCGGGTGCAGGTAGCCCTCGGGGCCCTTCCAGCTGGGCGACACCAGATCAAAGGCCGCGATCGTGCCCACCAGCCGCGGTTTTTGCACCTTGGGATCCCGGGCCAGCTCCTCCAGCCGGGGCCCGTGGCGGGCCTCCATGCCCTTGTAACGCTCCGGGTGGCGCTCCAGCAGATCCAGGCTGGCCAGGGCGGCGACGCAGCCGAGGGGATTGGCGGTGAAGCTGTGGCCGTGGAACAGGGTGAGCGCCGGATCGCCGCCCACAAAGCCCTGGTAGAGCCGCTCGCTGGCCAGCGTCACGCCCATCGGCAGAAAGCCGCCGGTGAGCCCCTTGGAGAGGGCCACCAAATCGGGCTGGAGCCCGGCCAGGGGGCTGGCGAACAGGGCCCCGCAGCGGCCGAAGCCCGTGAGCACCTCATCGGCGATCAGCAGGGCGCCCGCCTGCCGCACCCGCCGCCCCACCGCCTCCACAAACCCGGGCCGCACCATCCGCATCCCGCTCGCCCCCTGCACCAGGGGCTCCAGGATCACCGCCGCGGTGGGCGTTTCCAGCAGCTCCTCCAGCCGGGCCAGGGCCTCGGCCTCCCGCCCCTCCACCGTGGCGTCTCCCCACCAGGTGGCGGGCCAGGGGGCGCGGGCCACCTCAAAGAGCAGGGAATCGAACGGCGCCGAAAACAGGGAGCGCTCCCCCAGGGCCATCGCTCCGAAGGTGTCGCCGTGGTACGCCCCCTCGAAGGCGATCAGCCGGGATCGGGGCGCGCCCTGGTTGTGCCACCACTGCCAGGCGATCTTCAGCGCCACCTCCACCGCCGTGGAGCCGTTGTCGGAGAAAAACAACCGCTCCAGACCCGTGAGGGCGCTGAGGCGCTCCGCCAGCCGCTCGGCGGGCGCGTGGCGGAAGTTGGCGAAGATCACCTGCTCCAGCCGCGTGGCCTGCTCGGCGATGGCCGCCGCGATGCTGGGCTCGCCATGGCCGTGCAGCGTCACCCACCAGCTGCTGATCGCGTCGATGAGCACACGGCCATCCTCCAGCTCCAGCAGGGCCCCCCGGCCGGCCACCGCCCGCAAAGGAGGATCGGCGGTGGCCACCTGGGTGGTGGGGTGCCAGAGGTGGGGGTGCCAGGCGGCGGGGTCCATGAACGCGTGCCCTCAGACTTGCCATGATGGAAGCGACCCACCCGCCCCGGCGCACGGCCATGGCCTGGTCTCCCTCCTCCTCCAACCGCTTCCTCCCCGGCGAGGACAGGGCCTGGAGGCGGCGCCGCAACGCCTGGGGTCCCCTGGAGATGTTCCCCGAAGGCCAGTGGCAAGCGATCCGGGTGTCGCTGGAGCGGGAGGGCTGGAGCGCCACCCAGATCGAGCGTCTCCATGATCAGTTGCGGCAGGGTTGGCCCCTGCTGGTGGCCAAGCACAACGTGGCGGCCCTGACCCGCCAGTGCCCCGTGCGCTCACGCATGGGAGACGCCTAACGTTCAGGAGGCTGGCACTGGGGCGGGCGTTCGCCGGGAATGAGGGCGGCGGGGCAGCGGGCCCAGTCCCGCAGGGATTCCTCGAAGTCGGTGAACAGGGTGAGGATTGTCATGCACACGCCCGCCACCGCCGCGCTCACAAACCAATCGCGCCTGCGCATCTTCATGGCGGCGAGCTTAAACGCCTCGGCAGCTGGCTGGCCAGCCACTCCGCTTGCAGCGCGGCGGCGCTGAGGGGCTCCAGGCGCGGCAGCTGGGCGAGCACGGGCACCCCCCCGAGGGCCTCCAACGTGCGGGGGTTGTCCGGGAGAGCGGGGCCGTTGAGCACCAGGCCCAGCACGGGGATCGACCGGTGCCGCAGGGCCTCCAACGAGAGCAGGGTGTGGTTGAGGGTGCCCAGGCCGCCGCGAGCCACCAGCAGCACGGGCAGCCCCCAGCGCCGCAGCTGATCGATCTGCATCCAGGCGGTGGCGCCGTCGCGGCGGAGGGGCACCATCAGCCCACCGGCGCACTCCACCACCAACGGCCCCTCCCCCGGCGGCAGGGCCAGGGCGGCCGGATCGATCCGCGCCCCCTCCAGCTCCGCCGCCCAGTGGGGGGAGACGGGCGCCTGGAAGCGATAGGCCTCCGGCAGGATCCGCTCGGCAGGCAGGGCCAACAACTGGCGCACCCGCTCGCTGTCGCTCCCATCCGCCAGGCCGCTCTGCACCGGCTTCCAGTAGCGGGCGCCCAGGCCCTGCGTCACCAGGGCGCTGACGACCGTTTTGCCCACGTCCGTGTCGGTGCCGGCGATCACCAGCCGCATGCCTCGCCTCCCGCCGGGGCGGCTGTGGGGCGGCCGGGTTGGCGGGCCAGCAGCAGAAACACCTCCCAGCTGAGCTGGCCCCCCGGCGGCCAGGCCGCCAGCAGCCGGCGCCAGGCGCCCGGGGCCAGGGGGGGCTGGGGGCTGGCGTCCGCCCCGATGGCCCGCAGGGCCCGCAGGGCGGCCAGGGGCTCCCGGGGGCGCCCCCGGGAGCTGGCGACGCCAGGGGCGGTGGGCCCTTGGGAGAAGGTGAGGGTTTGGGCGCGCACCAGATCCAACCCCGACCCGCTGGCCGCCGCCAGCAGGGTGGGGGCCGCCGGCAGGGGCAGGGCGCCGCAGGGCACGGCGGCCTGGCGGGCGGCCTGGCGCCATTCCGGGAAGCTGCCGGCGGTGGGCACCGCCAGCAGCAGCCAGCCCCCCGGCGCCAGCCCCCGGGCCCACCGCCCCAGGGCGTCGGCGGGGGCGTCGAGCCATTGGAGGGCAAAGCTCGACACCAGCAGGGCGGCTCCCTCCAGCGACGGGGGCAGGCCCTGGTTCAGGTCCCAGGCCAGGGGGGGGCCAGCGGGATTGCGGGCCAGGGCCTCGGGGCAGAGATCCACCTGCAGGAGCGGCGCCGGCAAGGGCAGCCCCCAGGCGGTGAGGGCGCGGCTGAGCAGGCCCGTGCCGGCGCCGAGGTCGGCCCGGGGGCCGGCGGGCAGGGCGAGCGGGTCGGAGGGCCCGCTCGCGGCCGACCAGCCGTGGTGGTGGGCCAGGCCCGCCAGGCGCCAGGCGATCGAGCGCTGCAGAGGGGCGCCGGGCTCGTAGGCGGCCACCCGGCGGCCGAAGGCCCGCCGCACCCGCTGGCTGAAGGGGCTGGAGGTCATGGCGGCTCCCCCTGTGCCAGCCAGCCCAGCACGGCCTCCACCACCGGCGCCCGCAAAAGGGCGTGGCCGGCGTTGGCCCACGCCAGCACGGTGGCCTGGGGCAGGGCCTCCCGGAGCAGGGCCCGCGCGGCGGGTGACACCACCCGGTCGGCGCCAGCCTCCACCAGGAGCACGGGCACCCCCTTGGGGAAGGCCTCGGGGAGGCCTTCGGCGCGCTCCAGCCGCCGCAGGTCGGCGCGAAGCCGCTCCAGGCCCGTGGCGGTGAGGGGGGCATCGGTGGGGCCGGGCGGCATGGCCTCGATGGGATCGGGAGCGGCGGCCTCCCTGAGGAAGCGGCGGAGCATGGCGCGGGCTTCCTCGGGATCCTCCAGGGCGGCGGCCATGCCGGCCAGGGCGGTCCGGAGGGCGCGGCCGGCCCCGCCGGGCGGCACGAAGCGGCCGAAGCTGGCCAGCAGCACCACCGCGTCGGCGTCGGCCAGCACCGGGGCCGGAAGCAGATGGGGCCCCAGGGAGTGGGCGATCACCACCCGCTTGCCGCCGGAGCGCCAGTGGGGCTCGTCGGGAGGGAGGCCGCCGTAGCCCCGTTCGCCGCTTCGCCAGCTCCAGCCGAGGGGGGCGGTGGCCTCGCGCCACGGGTGCCATTGGCCGCTGTCGCCCGCCCAGCCGTGCATGGCGATCACCTGGAGGGGCGCGTCAGGGGGAGCCATGGGGCGGGGCGGGGGAGGCGACGGACTCGGATTCGGTTGGCGGGGAGGCGGCTGGCGCGGGTGGGGGGCCGAGGGCCTCCAGCAGGCGGGGGAGGGTGCCGGCGGGGAGATCTTGGCGCAACACCAGGCGCAGGCGGGCGGTGCCGGGGGGCACGGTGGGGGGGCGGATCGCCACGGTGAGCAGGCCCGCCCCCCGCAGCTGGGCCTGCAGGGCGAGGGCGCGGCGGTCGTCGCCCACGAGCAGCGGCAGGATGGGCCCCTCGCCGGGCGGCCGGGGCCACCCGGCGGCGGCCAGGGCTTCCCGCCAGCGGGCGGCCCGAGCCAGCAGCACTCCGCGGGCCTCGGCGGCCTGAGCCGCGGCGTCGGGGTGGTGGCCCAGGAGGGCCAGGGCGGCGAGGGCGCCGGCGGCCAGGGCCGGGGCCAGGGCCGTGGTGTAGCGGAAGGCGCCGCTTCGCTGCAGCAGCCAGTCGCCCACTGGGGCGTCGGCGGCGAGGAAGGCGCCACCGCCGCCGAAGGCCTTGCCGAAGGTGCCGCTGATCAAGCCAAGGTCGGGAAGGCCATGGGCCAGGCCGCGACCGCCCGGGCCGAGCACCCCCAGGGCATGGGCCTCATCCACCAGCAGGGGAGCGTTGTGGCGGGCGCAGAGGGCGGCCACCTCGGCCAGGGGCGGCGTGGTGCCCTCCATGCTGTATAAGCTTTCGACCACCACCAGCAGGCGCCGGCTCGGCTCAGCGCGGCGGACGGCCACCAGGCGCCGCTCCAGATCACTCGGATCGTTGTGGGCAAAGCGCTGGAGGCGGGCGCCGCTGGCGCGCACGCCAGCCAGCAGGGAGTGGTGGATCAGGCGATCGGCGAGCACGAGGCTGTGGCGATCCGCCAGGGCGGTGACGGCGCCCAGATTCGCCTGGAACCCGCTGGGGAACAGCAACACCCGCTCCCGTCCCAGCCAGGCGGCCAGCTCCCGTTCCAGCCGAGAATGCACGGGCCGGGTGCCGGTGACGAGCCGGGAGGCGCCGGCCCCCAGGCCACTGATCTCCAGCTCCCGGGTGGCGGCGGCGATCACGGCGGGATGGCGGCTCAGGCCCAGGTAGTCGTTGCTCGCCAGATCCAGCAGGGCGGGCGGCCCGGCGGGACCACCCTCGGGGTGCTTGGGCTCCGCGGCCATGTCGGGCGGGAGGGGCTGGAGCTGGGAGGGCCCCCCGGGGGCGGTGGGGCTGGCGTAGGTCCGCGCACTCCGCAGTTGTTCGGGGGGCAGAGCCCCCAGGGCCTCCCGCAGCGCCTGGCGCCACGACGGGACGTTCGGGCCGGGGGCGCCGGGGCCGACGGGGGCCGGGGAGTCGGTGGGCAGGGCGGAGGGGGTCAGGGCGTTCCGGCGGGAACGGAGTCAGTTTGGGATGGCGGGCAAGGAATGGGTGGGTGGGGACGAAAGGCTCAAGCCCGTCAGCGGACCGTTGGCTGTTCCGGTCGGGTGGTCGTCATGACTTGGGATGAAGAGGCTGGGTCTGTGGGCTGAGACGTCCGCAAACTTCCAAGAATGATGTGGCTAATGGCGATATTCTTGTTGGCAAGTTTTGTGCCAAAGGGTTGGGTGTTATGGCAAGAAAAGCAGTTCGTCCCCAACCCTTGGACATAGGTTTCCATGGTGGAACTTGCCAGGGTGATCGATCCCACTGAGTTCGCGAACAGATTCAGTCCGGGCTTGAGAGGCGTCTGTCGCGTGTCGATCCAAACACTGCCAATCAGGTTGTAGCCGGCAAAGGCTGGGTCAATCAGGTTGGAATGGGCTGGGATCGCTTGACCCATATTGAGATTGATGCTGTCAATATCTTCCACCCGGCTTTGACCGCTGACCGTTGGGCTCTCAGCGCTGAATTCCGCTCCGCCATGGGCAAATTGTCGGACGGTATTGGTGATGGGCTTCGTTTTCTGAGTGGCAAAATCGATGGAATAACTTTTTGGTTGTTGATTAGACTTACTTCCCAATGTGCCGGCTTTGTAAAAGCTGAAGTTCCGGTTGCTGACCTGCTGATTGGACCCAACTGAGGTGCCGCCTGGCAGGTCTGGGCTGTTCTCTTTCTGCTCAAATGTCGCCCAGAGAAATTCGGGATGATCCTTGACGGTCCCCACCACATGAACGCCTACGAGTGCCACCGTCACTCCAGGTTGTGTCTTGTCTGAAATCTTCAGCTGACCTTTGTGCTCTGGGTCCTCCTCAATCAATTGAAGAGTGGCTTTGGTGGTAAAGGTGTCGGAAGGCAGCTTGGTTTCGTCCTCAACCACCATCCAGGCGGTCTTCAAGACGGTCGCGTCGATTGGAAAGGTTTCTGTGGGCGGGGTTTTGCTGTAATTCTCTGTTCCAATGTGAGCCTTGGCGAATTTAAAATATGGTGGATTCATGTGAATTGCGTAGTAAACAACACGTGAGTTCTGGTCCACGAGGATGCCATTCGACCCGGCTTGGCCAATCGCGCTCAGGTCTTCACCGCCTCCCCGGCTCAACGCCAGGCCAGGTTTTTGAAACCGAGGCTTGAGCATGAGCTCCCTCGCCGCCCCCACCTCGCCGCTCTCCTCGTAGGAGAAGGATGGATTGTCAAGATCCTCGGGTGTGGGCAAGCTGAGGAACAGGGGACTCCCTTGCGGGCCTGTCTTCTTCATGAAATGAATGAAAGTGGTCCAGGCCCATTGTTGAAACTGGCAATCCTTGGTTGGGGCATTGAAGGTGAAGAGGGGCTGGAGATCCTTGCTTTCCCACCAGCCCAGCTCGGCGTTGCAGATGGGGGAGGCCGCCAGCGCGGGGTTCGGGCTTAGGAGGGTGAGAAAGAGCACCAGCATCAGGAGGACTCGGAGGAGCTGAGCCCAAGCGGCTAACATTTTGTTTCCGAGCTTCACGCCAGAGCGAAAAGTGTGTGATTGGAACAGGAGTGGCATGGTTGTAGGGTCAACGCGACTGTTTTCAAGATAATCAGCTCGCTTTGAAGTGTCAGCGATCTGACTGAACGGGCGCCCTGATATTCCTGGTTTTTCTTAGCGCTTAGCTTGGCGCCTTCCGAGGCCAAGCCCCCATGGGTGCCCCCCTCGCCCTGGCCCAATCCGCGATCCAGGGCCCAAGGGTCACCTTTCCCCCCGGCGCGGAGTCCACCGTGCTCAAGGGGCGGGCCAAGCCCTGACGGTGCACTTCAAGGGCACCAACCCGCCGAGTCGCTTCAGCGCTGTGGGGGCCGGTTCCACCAACGCCCTCTTCATCGGCGGCCTCTTTGGCCACCGCTTCCGCGGGCTCCTTCCCAGTGACGGGGATGTGTCGGTGCGGCTCCACCTGACGCGCGCCGCCGCCCGCCGCGACGCATCCAGCTCCTGCTGCCTCCGCCTCGGCCTCAGCGGCACCCCTTTCCACCCTTCCTCCCACATCCCCCGCGGATTCGGTCCAGTCCTCACCCGCCAGGTCTCCGTCATCCGCCGCGCCAAGCAAAGCGCCACCGTCGTGCTCACCACTCCTGTGGGCCAAAAGCGCCCGGTCCTCTTCATCCAGGGCAAAGCCGTCGCCTCCGATCAACCCGACACCCTCTCCGAGCGGCGTCGTGGCGATGTCTCCGTGGTCACCCTCGGCGACAACCTGGAACGCTATGCCATTGCAATGGCCCTGGTGCTGGGAGGCTGCTCCCGATTCCGCTCACCAAGCCGACCGTTGCCGTCGGTCATGGTAAGGTTTTTCGTGTGAACAATTCGTGGAAATGAAAACCATCATTCATATTGGTCAGCACAAGACTGGGACGACATCGATACAACACTACCTCCAAGACAATCGACAAAAGCTGGCTCAATCAGGGTTCTACGTGCCGGCGGAAATCATTGGTTACGACGATCCATCCCATTGGATTCTGAATGTTTATTCCCTGGCCGAAGGGCGTTTCTCGCCCAAAAAAGAAACGCTCGTGAAACAGATGCCCGCTGATTACTTCCTCTATCTGGAAGCCAAGCTCAAGCACGATCTTGAGCGGATTTATGCCCAGGCCAGCCAGGTGGGCTGCGACGCGTTGATCTGGTCCAATGAGGGTTTGTACCTGTTGAATTCAGAAGCTGAATATCGCCGATTGATTGATCTTTTTGCCGCGTTTACCTCAGAATTTGAGGTTGTTTGCTGTTTTCGTGATTTGCCTTCCTATACGAAATCCTACATCCATCAGCTCACTAAGTCTGGTATTCCCCTCTCGGATGATCCTGATTCCTACCGATACGTTCAGCCCGATTCTTGGCTTTTTGATTACGCGCGCAAGCAGGCCTTGCTGGCCAATGTGTTTGACCAGTGCACCTTTTTCCCCTACGATCCTCAAGACAATGTCAAGCGATTTTTAGAGAAAATTGGCGTGCCGGGTGATGGCACGGGCACCTACAGGGCAAACGTGTCCTAAGTTCCCTCCACGCCGCGGTGGCAGGCAAGATGGAACCGCCAACAGCGCTCTCCTTCAGGGATGACCACTCTGGGTCCGGCACCTGGTGGCGAACCAGCCCATAGCTTCTATCTTTCCAGCCCCCGCCTGGGACTCCAGCGGGAGCGGGCCCTGGTTCAGGCCTTGATCGGCGAACGGCAACAGGCCTGCCACCACAGCTACGACGGATCGACGGAGCCCCCGGTGGCCACCTGCCAGGCCGATGTGCGCCGCAGTGATCATTACGTCTTGATCCTGGCGGGTCGCTACGGCTCATCCCAGCCTGATCATGACGACAAATCGGTGACGGAGCTGGAGTTTGAGGCGGCCCTTGACAGCGGACTCACCCTCCATGCCTTCTTTCTCAACTACATCAGCGACATCGTCAATGGCCTCGACAACGACGCCGGACGGGCCCGGCTGGAAGCCTTCAAAAACCGTGTGCAGCGGCACTGCACGGCGAAAATTTGCGCCAACGAGACGGAATTGGCGGATGCCATTAAATTATTAGCGGCCGCACCGCCACCCAGGCCGGCCACTGAAATGGCGGATCCCACCCTTCCGGCTCATCAGACCCCCCACAACCTACCCTTCCGCGCTCGCTGCGGGGATGGTCTCCTCGGCCGTGAGGAGGCCCTGAGGCAGCTCGACTCCTTGCTGCGGAAGCGGGGAGGGCCGGTGTTGATCACCGGAATGGATGGGGTGGGCAAGACGGCCCTGGCCCTGCACCACTTGCGCCGCAACCTGGACGGCTACCGGTCGGGGATCGTGGTGCTCGATGGTCAGCGGGGATTCCCGGGGTTGGTGGAGCAGCTGGCGCTCTTTGCCCGGGCCCACTTCGCGCTGGAGGTGCCCCAGGCGTTGCCGATCGAGGGGCGGCTGGGCTGGCTCTACAGCCGCTGGCCCGGCCAACCGCCGGCGTTGCTGCTTCTGGATGAACCGCGGGATCCGCGGGATCTGGAGGCCCTGGGCCAGGGGCTGCCGGAGCGTTTTGAGCTTCTGGTCACCTCCCGCCGCCAGATCGTTGAGAGCCGCCAGCGGGTGTCGCTGGCGCCCCTGGGGGAGGAGGAGGCGCTGACGCTGCTGGAGCAGCGGGCGGAGCGCGGCCCCTTCGAGGGCGAGGACCGACGGCGAGCCTTGTCTTTGGTCAACCAAGTGGGCGGGCTGCCCCTGGCCTTGCATTTGCTCGGTCGCCAGCTGGCGCGGGATGGGGATCTGGAGCTCGCCGAGCTGGAACGGCGGCTCCAGCGGCGGGGCACCCTGGCGTTGGAGCCGCGGGGGGCGGCCTCCGACCTCACGGTGGAGCGGGGGTTGCGGGCCAGCTTCCAATTGGCCTGGGAGCGGCTCACCCCGGCGGAACGGGAAATGGCCCTGCTCCTGGGGGAACTGCCGGCCGTGGCGGTGCCCTGGGAACCGCTGGCGCTGTCTTGCCCGCCGTCCCTCTCCGAAGAGGCCTGGGAGGAGGCCCGCCTTGGCGTGCTGCAACAACATCTGATGGAGCGCCCGCTGCCTCGGTTGCTCCAGGTCCATCCGCTCCTCCACGATTTCTTCGCCGAGGAGGCGCGCCAGCGGGAGTCTGGGGAGCGCTCGGAGCGATTGGAGCGGCTCGCGGCGGCCTTGGCCAGCTGGCTCTCGGGGGTGAGCGATGTGCTTCAGGCCCACAGCCGCGAGCGCGGCCAGCGCTGCCTGCCGCTGCTGGAAGCCTTGGCGCGGTGGCCGTCGGAGCGGTTCCCGGGCGCGGACGCCTGCCTTCCCCTTCTGGCCCTCGGGCGGCTGCGCTCTGGCCTCGGGGCCTACGGCCCCGCTGAGGAGGCCCTGGAGGCGGGGCTTGAGCGGGCGCGGGCGCTCCCCACTCCAGAGGCGTCGCCGATGGTGGCCGCCTTCCTGGTGGCGCTGGCGGGCCTCGCCCGCGAGCGGGGCCAGCTCCGGGCCGCGGAGGAGCGGTGCCGCCAGGCCCTGGCCCTGCTGGAACCCGGCGGCGAACGCCTCCAGCTGGAGCGGGCCGAGGCGCTCAATGGCCTGGGCCTGGCGCTCCATGAGCTGGGGGAGCGAGAGGCTGAGACGGTGTTGCGGCAGGCCCTGGAGCTGCGCCGCCAGCGGCTGGAGGACGACGATCAGCTGGTGCGGTTGAGCCGCAACAACCTGGCCCGCACCCTGGCCGCCATGGGGCGGGGCGCGGAAGCCAAGGAGCTCTATCACCAGGCGCTCCAGGCCCAGGACGATGACCCCGGCGAGGTGGGCATGGCCGTGCACAACAACCTGGCCCGCCTCGCCATGGAGGAGGGCCGGGAGGAGGAGGCGCTGGCGGAGCTGCGGGAAGCCGTGCGCCAGGCGGCCCTGGCGATGGGGGAGCGCCATCCCCGTCGCGGCGAGCTGCTCAAAAACCTGGCGGTGGTGGAGGAGCGGCTGGGCCACCCTCAGGAGGCGGAAGACCACTACCGCCAGGCCCTGGAGCTGGTGACGGAGGCCTGGGGCCCGAACGATCCCCGCGCCGAGGAATGCCGGCTCACGCTGGAGGCGTTTCTGGCGGAGAAGGGGGCGTAAGGCCCTACGGAAGGGCCGCGCCGAAGCCCACCTGGCGGGGACAGGTGGGGGGCGTGCGGCAAAACACGTCAATGCCCACCGAGGTGCCGCGGGTGGCCAGGAAGGCTTCGAGGTTTTCCGAGCCGCTGGCCAGACGGGCCATGGCGGCGGCGCCGCAATCCAATTTGGTGCCTCCCATGCCACTCAGCAGGGCGTAGGCGCGCTGGGGACCGGTGCCCAGCTGGGGGGCGGCGCTGGAGGCAAAGGCCTGCTCACCAGCCGAGAGGGCGTTGTTGAGCACCAGGCGCCGATCCGCCTCGGAAATCGGCAGGGCACCGAGAAACGTGCCGGCCACGCAGGCCGCCCGCAGGCCCGCGGTGGCCGGCGGGGCCGAGGGGGCGGGGGGGGCCGGCGGCCTCAGGATCTGCCCCAGGCCGAAGGCCACCACGAACGCCTCCGCCCCCTCGCCAAACACCCCGCGCAACGCGGCCAGCTTGCCCCGCCGCACCAGAATCTCGTTGCTGGCCGGGCAGGCGAGCACCAGGGTGCCGCTCGCCGGGAACGGGGCGGAGGCACACCCTTCCCCGCTGGGGGCCTCCACCACCCGCACGGCGGGAAAGGGCCGGCCGGCGGTGAGCGGATCTTGCCGCCACACCCGCCGCAGGTTCTCGCTCACCTGGAGCGGGGCCTGGTCGCCCCGGGAGGCCGGCTGGGCCAGCAGCCGCCAGGGGGCGCAGACGGCGAGCGCCAGCACACAGGTGAGGAGTCGGGCTCGGGTCATTTCAGGTGATCTGGGGGTCCGCTGTACTGCCATCCAGCCCAGTAGTAGGGATCTTTCCACCCATCGATTCTGGGCTGGGCGCGGAACTCGGCTTGCACCCGCCGCACGGCCTCCGCCGGCTCAACCCCTTCCCCCAGCAGGGCGTAGAAGCGGGCCATGAAGGTTTCGGTGGCGTGCTCCGGCACCTTCCACAACGACAACAGGGTGCCCCGGGCGCCGGCCACCGTGAGGGCGCGCCGCAGGCCGAACAGACCTTCACCGGTGCGCTCGCTGCCCAGGCTGGTGTCGCAGGCCGAGAGCACCACCAGGCGGGTGCCCTCCAGCCGCAGGCGCGCCGCTTCCTTGGCGGTGAGGTAGCCGTCATCCCCCGCCGCGGCGGGGGATGACCGGGCGGAGGGGGGCATTTTGCTGGGCTGTCGCGCCTTGTCGGCCCCCGCGAGCACCAGGCCGCTGGCCAGCAGGGGATCGCCCTTGGCCTGGGGATCGAAGTAGCCGTGGCCGGCCACGTGGATGATCTTCGGGCCGCGGGCCCGCTGCAGCGCCGTCACGTTGGCCTCCGGGCCCAGGTTGGGCCGCACCCCCAGGCGGGCGGCCACGGCTTGGCCCTCACTCGCGGCCCTGGCCAAAGGGGCCCAGCCGGTGGTGGTGGGATCGGCCAGCACCACCGGCTCGGACTCCTTTGCCGGTTCGGTCGCCACGGGCACCAGGTCGCGGCCGCCGCCAATGGTTTGCGGCGTCGCCTCCCCGGGCAGCCAGCGACTGTCGCCCGCCAGCAAGCCCAGGGCACTGAACGGCACCCGGTGCAGCTGGCCATCGGGGGAGATCAGCACGTGGCCCATGCCTTGTAAGCTGCTTCGCAGCGGGGTGAACACCTTGTCCGCCACCAGGGCCCAGGCCCCCTCGGCCTGGGGGTCCTGGAGCCGGGTGTGATCCAAGGCGCTGGCGATCGCCCGCTCCAGCGGTTCGGCCTCCCCCAGGTCGATCGCCCGCGCCTTGGCCCTGGCATCCAGCACCAAGGCCACGTAGCGGGGGCTGCCCCATTCCTGGCCCGGAGCCTTGCGCGGGTCGTAGGGGAGGTAGCGCTGGAATTCCACCAGCACCCCATCCACCGGCAGCCACTTGGCCACCTCGGCGATCTCCACCAGGCGAGGCCGCAGGGCCGGCAGCTGGCGAAACAGTTCCCGCTCCAGCTCTTCGCTGTTCATCAGCGCCCGCTGGCGCCGGTCCAAGGGCAGGGAGGGGTTGGCCAGCTCAGCCGTGAGGGCCATCAGGCGATCCACCAGCTGGCGGGGGGCGCCCGTGGCCCGGGCCAACAGGCCCTGACGCCGCTCGATGTCCTGCAGGGGGCCGAGGCGATTGAGGCGGGCGTACAGGGCCAGGGACGCTCCGGCCTCCCCTTGGTTCGCGAGGGAGAAAGGCAGCTGCCAGCGGCTCCCCAGGGTGTCCACCAGGTTTTGGCGGCGACGTTCGGGCATCAGGGGCAGTTGGCGCTGCAGAAAGCTCACCTCGGCCCTCACCGATTCCCCCAGTGGCCCCACCGCCTCGGCGGGCTTGCCCAGTTGGATCAGGAGGTTGGCCAGGTTGGCGGTGCCCCGGGCCCACTCCTCCAGGTAGGCCGGGTTGGTCTTTGCCAACTCCCGGGTGATCCGCACCGATTCTTCCGTGGATTTCAGCGCCTCCTCTCTCCGTCCCCGTTCGCTGAGGCGGATGCCCAGGTTGTTGAGGGCGATGGCCAGATCGCCCAGGGACACCGGGTTGGTCTGGGCCAGTTCCCGCCGGATCCTCACCGCCTCTTCCGCCGCGGTGAGGGCCTCCCCGGGCCGCCCCAGCTCGCTCAACCTGTTGCCCAGATTGTTGAGGGCGATGGCCAGATCCCCCTGGAAGGCCGGGTTGGTTTGGGCCAGCTCGCGGTAGATCCGCGTCGCTTCCGCCGTGGCCTCCAGCGCCTCCGCGTGGCGGTCGAGTTCGCTGAGGCGGATGCCCAGATTGTTGAGGGCATCGGCCAGATCGCCCCGGAAGGCCGGGTTGGTTTGGGCCAGCTCGCGCGTGATCCTCACCGCCTCTTGAGAGGGTTTCAGGGCTTCCTCCCGCCGACCCAAGTCGCTGTAGCTCACGCCCAGGTTGGTGAGGGTCATGGCCAGATGGCCGAGGAAGGCCGGGTTGGTTTTGGCCAGCTCGCGCGTGATGGCCAATCCCTCCTCCATGGGCTTCAGCGCCTCCTCCCGCCGGCCCAGTTCGCTGTAGCGGATGCCCAGGTTGTTGAGGAAATCGGCCAGATCCCCCAGGTAGGCCGGGTTGGTCGTCGCCAACTCCCGGGTGATCCGCACCGCCTCCTCCGCGGGCTTCAGCGCCTGCTCCCGCCGGCCCAGTTCGCTGTAGCGGATGCCCAGGTTGTTGAGGGCCTTGGCCAGATCCCCCCGGGCGGCCGGGTTGCCCTGGACCAGTTCCCGCCGGATCCTCACCGCCTCTTCCGCGGCGATCAGCGCCTGCTCCCGCCGGCCCACGTCGCTCAACCGGTTGCCGAGGTTGTTCAGGGCCCTGGCCAGATCCACCAGGGTGGCGGGGTTGGTCTGGGCCAGCCCACGCCGGATCCGCACCGCCTCCTCCGTGGGTTTCAGGGCCTCCTCTCGCCGGCCCAGCTCGCCATAGCTCACGCCCAGGGTGTTGAGGGCGGAGGCCAGGGGGCCCAGGAAGGCCGGGTTGGTCTTCGCCAGCTCCCGATAGATCCTCACCGCCTCTTCCGCCGGCTTCACCGCTTCCTCCCGCTGGCCGACGGCGCCGAGCAACAAGCCCAAGTTGGTGAGGGCTTGCGCGCGGAAGGGATCAAACGCCTCCAACCGGGAGCTGGCCCACTCCACCACCCGCCGCTGCAGCCGCAGGGCCTCCGCCAGATCACCGGTCGCGTAAGCCGCCGTCGCCCCCTTCGCCCACTCCCGCACCTCCGCCGGGATCCGCTCCCCCTCGCTCGGGGCGGCCTGGGCCAGCGGGGGCCAGGCGGCGGGCGGCGGGCGGTCGAGGGCCCACGCCGGCCAGGCCAACAGCAGGCTGACGGGCCAGGTGAGCAGCGGCGCCACCTGCCATCTTCCGGGACGAGCTGGGGTCATGAAGCCAAGGCCTTCTTCTTCATTGTGGGCAGGGGCTCGCTGAGGCGCTCCGGCTCTTGGTCGAGCGCAACAAAACCCCGGTCGCCGCGTCCACGCCATCCAGCGCCCATCCGCGCCATCCTGAGCCCACCTCGGCTCCCGTCCCCATGCCCCCCGCCCTCACCGCCACCTACCTGGGAGCCAACGGCTGGCTCCTGGATTTCGGCGGCCCGCGGGTGCTGGTGGATCCCTGGTTCACGGGCCCCCTGAGCTTCGGGGCGGTGGATTGGCTGCTCAAGGGCGAGCTGGCCTCCCCCCAACCCGTGCCCCAGGGGCTGGATCTGCTGCTGCTCAGCCAGGGCCTGCCCGACCACTGCCATCCCCCCAGCCTGGCCCTGCTGCCCCCGGAACTGCCGGTGGTGGCCTCCCCCGCGGCCGCCCGGCGGGCCAAGGCGCTGGGCTTCATCTCCGTCGTCGCCCTGCGGCCCGGCGAACGCCACACCCATGGGGAGCTCGCCATCACCGCCACCGCTGGCGCCGCCGTGCCCCAGATCGAAAACGGCTGGCTGCTCGACCATCCCGCCGGCAGCCTCTACCTCGAACCCCACGGCTTCCCCAGCCCCGATCTGCCCTCCCGCCCCCTCACCGCCGTGATCACCCCGGTGATCGATGTGGGTTTGCCCGTGGCCGGCGCCTTCGTGCGCGGCCGCTCCGCCTTGCCCGAGCTGCTGAGGCGCTTCGCTCCCGCCGCCGTGCTGGCGAGCACCACCGGCGGCGACGTGTGCTTCGGCGGGCTGATGGCCTCCTGGCTGCGGGTGGAGGGCAGCCCCGAGGACGCCGCCGCCGTGGTGGCCGCCCACTCCAGCCACTGCCGCTTCATCGATCCCGAGCCGGGGAAGCCCTACAGCCTGGTGGGCTCCAGCCCCTCACCCCACCCCGGCTAGCTTGAGGCGATCGCGGCCGCCCTCTTCGCCCATGGAAACAGCGACCTCCGCCAACCCCATCCTGGAGCGCATGCTGCGGCCTGGCCAGAAAAAAATCCTCGCCTGTGACGGGGGCGGCATCCGCGGCCTGATCAGCCTCGGCATCCTGGGCAAGCTGGAAGCGGATCTTCGCCATGTCTTCGGCAATCCAGATCTCCTCCTCGCCGACTACTTCGACTTCATCTGCGGCACCAGCACGGGGGGCATCATCGCCACCTGTCTCTCCTGCGGGATGCCGGTGTCGCGGGTGGTGGAGTTTTACCTCACCAATGGCTCCAGCATGTTTCAACGGGCCAAGTGGTATCTGCAGCTCCGTGAGAAATATGGCGCCGAGCCACTGGCTGAGCTGTTGCGACGGGTCTTGAGTTGTCAACTCAACGGACCTGGATACGTCTACAACGAGGCTGATCCGGTCATCGAGCTGGGCGATCAACGCCTCAAGGGGTTGCTGATGTTGGTGATGCGCAACCACACCACCGATTCCCCCTGGCCTGTCTGCAACAACCCCAGGGCCAAATACAACGAGCTCAGCCGGCCCGATTGCAACCTCCGTCTGCCCCTTTGGCAGCTGGTGCGCGCCAGCGCGGCCGCTCCCACCTTCTTCCCCCCGGAGGTGGTCACCTTCGCCGAAGGCACGGAGCACGAGTATCACTTTCTTTTTGTTGATGGTGGGGTGACCACGTACAACAATCCCGCCTATCTGGCCTTTCAGATGGCCACGGCCCAGCCCTACAACATCCAGTGGCCAACCGGGGTGGATCAGATGCTGATTGTTTCGGTGGGCACGGGCAACGCTCCCGCCCAGCGGCAAAACCTGCGCCCGGAAGATCTGTGGTTGTTGGATCACGCCAAATCCATCCCGTCCGCCCTGATGAACGCGGCGACCTCCGGATGGGACATGGTGTGTCGCCTGCTGGGTGAGTGTCGTTTTGGTGGGGAGATTGATGGAGAGTTTGGCGCCATGATGCTTCCCCCTGGAGGCTCCGCCACCGCGTCCAACTGGACAGGACCGAAGCAGTTTGCCTACGTCCGTTACGATCCCATCACCACCCAGCAACAGCTCAACGACCTTGATCTCTTCCAGATCAGCGAGGCATCCATGCAAAAGATGGATGATGTTTCCCTGATTGGCGAACTCTATCAGGTGGGCAAAACCTACGCGGATCGCTATGTCGACCTCGATCACCTCACGGGGTTCATCCCCCCGCCCTCCTCCCCCTTGCCGGCGGGGTGAACGCGGCCATCCTCCATGCGCAGGATCCGCTGGGTGCGGGCCGCGACGGAGCCATCGTGGGTGACCAGCACGATCGTCAACCCCTCGCCGTGCAGCTCGGCGAGCAGGTCCATCACCTCCCGGCCGGTGCGGGAATCCAGGGCGCCCGTGGGTTCATCGGCCAGCACCAGCTCCGGCTGGTTCACCAGGGCCCGGGCGATCGCCACCCGCTGCTGCTGACCGCCGGAGAGCTGGTTGGGCAGGAGGTCGAGCCGATCCCCCAGGCCCACGCCCTCCAGCATTTGGCGGGCCCGTTCCCGCCGCTCTCGCCGCGGATAGCCGGCGTACACCATCGGCAGCATCACGTTGTCCAGGGCGCTCAGGCGGCTGAGCAGATTGAACTGCTGAAACACAAAGCCGATGCGGAAGTTGCGCAGATCGGTGCGCGCGTCGTCGCTGAGGGTGGTGACATCGCGACCATCAAAGAAATAGCGCCCCTCGCTGGGGGCCTCCAGGCAGCCAAGGATGTTCATCAGGGTGGATTTCCCCGACCCTGACGCCCCCATGATGGCGGTGTAGTCGCCCCGGTGGATGGTGAGATTGATGTCGCTGAGGATCGTCACCGCCCGATCCCCGAGGGGATACGACTTGCCGATGTGCTCCAGCTGGATCATGGCCTACGTGGCGCGCAGGGCGGTGATCGGATCGAGGCGCGCCGCCTTGCGGGCCGGATAGGAGCCGAAAAACACGCCGATGGCCATGCAAAACAGCAGGGAGATCGCCACGGCGTCGAGGGAGAGGTTCCAGGGCCAGCCGAACGCCGCGTTGATCAGCGCCGAGGCCACCACCCCGAGGGTCACCCCCGCCAGGCCGCCGAGGCAGGAGAGCACCACCGATTCGATGAGAAACTGCCGCAGGATGTCGGAGCTTCGGGCGCCGATCGCCCGGCGGACGCCGATTTCCCGGGTGCGTTCGCTCACCGACACCAACATGATGTTCATGATGCCGATGCCGCCCACGATCAACGAGATGGCGGCCGAGCCCCCCAGCAGCGTTGTGAACACCTTCGCCACCGACGTGGAGGCGCTCACCAGGTCGGCCTGGCTGCGAATGATGAAGTCGTCTTGGCGAGGGGGCACGATGTGGTGGCGTCGACGCAACAGATTGCTGATCTGAAACTGGGCGGCGTCCATCTGTTCAGCCCGCTTGGCCGACACCGACACGCTGTCGAGGGCGATGCCGCTGATCGCGTTCACCCCCACGATCCGGCTGGCCATGGTGGTGAGAGGGATCAACACTTGATCGTCCATGTCGCGGAAGGCGCTCATCCCCTTGTATTCCAACGTGCCAATCACGGTGAAGGGTTCTCCCTGGATGCGCACGGTGCGCTGGAGGGCGCTTTCGGCGCTGAGTCCCAGGCTGTCCACCACGGTTTGCCCCAGCACGGCCACCCGGCTGGCGCGGTTGAGATCGTCTTGGTTGAAGAATCGCCCCGTGAGGGGGAGAAAATCGCGCACCGTCACAAACTCCGGCGTGGTGCCCACCACAAAGGTGCTGGTGTTGCGTTCGGCATACACCACCTGGGCTCGGCGGTTCAACACCGGCGCCACGGCGGCGACGGCGGAGCTGGAGCTGGCGATGGCTTTGGCGTCTTCCCAGGTGAGGGTGGTGGCGGATCCGGCCCCTTGGGAGACGGGGCTGCCGGTGCTGGCCACGCCGCTTTGGATGTACAGGAGGTTGGAGCCCAACGATTTGAGCTGGTTCACCGTCTGCGTCTGGGCGCCCCGACCGATGGTGACCATGGCGATCACCGCGGCGATGCCGATGATCACCCCCAGCATGGTGAGCAGGGAGCGCAGGCGATTGGCCGCCAGCGACTCCCAGGCCAGGGGCACCGCTTCGGCCAACTGGGCCAGTTTCCTGTTGCCGCGGGAGCGCGGGGGGGGGCCGAGGAACCGCCGCTTTGGCCCCGCGGAGGGGGAAGGGGGAAGGGGGGAGAGGGCCATGGCGCTGTCTCAGCGGAACCGTCCGGCGCCGCCCTGGGGCTGCTGGAAGGGGGAGTTGGCGCGCACGGGCTTGTCGTTGGGGGGCCTGCGGCCCGGGAAGGTGATGAAGATTCTCTCCCCCTCCCGCAGGCCCTCCAGCACCTCCGACTGGGTGCCCACGGTGGCGCCCACCTGGATGGGCCGGAACTGGGGTTGACGGTTGGTCCCCAGCACATACACCCCGGTGCCCCGCTCCTGGCTCACGATGGCCGTGGTGGGGATCAGCAGGGCGTCGGGGTGGCGACCCACCAGGAAGCCCGCGGTGAAGTTCATGCCGGAGAGCAGCTTGTCCCGATCGGGATCCACCAGCCGGAGACGCACCTGGAAGCTGGTGACGTTTTGCGCCACCACCGATTCCGGAGCGATCAGTCGCACCACGCCATGAAAGACCCGACCTGGAAACGCGTCCACCCGCAGCTCCACGGCCTGGCCGCGATAGATGGCGCCGATGTCGGTTTCCGACACGTTGGCCAGGCCCTCGAGTTCGCCGGCCAGGGCGAAGATTGAGGAGGAGGTGGCCGAGCTGGTGGCGCTGGCGGAGGTGGTGGGGGTGACGAAGGCGCCGATGTCGGCGTATTTCTGGGCGATCACGCCAGCGAAGGGGGCGCGGATGAGGGTGTCGTCGATTTGGGCGCGGATGGTTTGCAGCGTCCCTTGGGCTTGGACCACCTGGGCCCGGGCGGCGGCGATGTCCTCGCGGCGGAAGCCGGCCTCCACCAGATCCACCTGGGCCCGCAGGGCGCTGATGCGTTCCTGGGTGGCGAGGTATTGGGAGCGGCTGGCGTCGAAGGCCACCCGGCCGATCGCCCCCGCCTCATACAGCCGCTGGTTGCCGCGATAGGCCGACTGGATGGCGATCATCTGGGCTTCGGCGTCTTTCAGGTTTTCCCGGGCCTGGCGAATCTCCTCGGGCCTGCTGCCCGCCACCATTTTCTGGAGGTGGGCCTCCGCCGCGGCCAGACTGCCCTGGGCCCTCAGCAGCTCCCCCCGCAGGTTGCTGTCGTCCATGCGGGCCAGGGGCTGGCCGGCGGTCACCCGATCCCCCTGGTCCACGTGGATCGCGCTGATCCGTCCGGGCTGCTTGGGGCTGATGTTCACCGGCGTGAGGGGGCGAATGGAGCCGCTGGCGGTCACCTTCACATCCAGGGCCTGGCGAATCACCGGGGCGGTTTGGCGTTCGAGCGCACGCTCACGCTGTTGGCGTTGTTGTCCTTGCCAGAGCCACCACCCGCCTCCCACCAGGGCGATCCCCGCCAACACCACTCCCGCCCAGGGCTGAAGGCCAAGTCGGGAGAGGGGCCGGCTCAAATGGGGCAGGGGCACGGGAAACCGGCGGTCTGACGGACATCTCCGGATTCAGGGTAGGGCGAAACGAGGAGCGTGCATCCTGGCCCCGCTGTTTTTTGTTGCATACGGTGAAGAGTGTGCGGCGGATTCCCGGTGAGTTGAGTGTCCCTGTTTGATCAAAAGACGCTTCAGGTAAACTGGATCCGTGAGGGGAAAGGGGAGGACGGATTCGGTGGCTGAGGAGCTGGCTAGGGAGATGGCTGAGGATCTGCTTTGGAAGGGGCATGTACGCAAGATCGTGGAAGCGATTCTTGCTGGCAAAGCGGTTCCCTTTTTGGGTTCTGACATCAATCTCTGCGATCGACCCAAAGCCACCGATGGCAAAGACGCCGTCTGGACGCGGGAGGCCCCTTTCCCTCCCAGCAATCAAGAGCTTGCCGCCTATCTGGATGCCATCAGCGCGGGGATGGGCCCCACGGTTCACCAGCAATTGAGCTGCCCCTTTATGGAAACCAGGGATCTGGAGCAATTGCCTCAGGAGTGTCCGCTCAGGCGGGGAGGCGTTGTTCTGAGGCTTCCGGTTCAGAACGTCTCCCAGAATCTGGCCGCCAGTGGAGAGGCGGGAGATACGGCACTCTATGAGGCCTTGAGTGCTCTTTTCGAGAAAGACTACGCCCCCAACACCCTGCATCGTTTCCTGGCGTCCTTGCCCAATCTGCTGCGAACCAGGAGCAAAACACCCACCTATCCCCTGATTGTCACCGCCTGCTTTGACAGCGCTTTGGAGCGGGCGTTCGAGGAGGCGGGGGAGGACGTGGATCTGGTGAGCTTCATTGGCGATGCCCAGCGGGGACATTTTCAGCATCGTACGCCGAATGGAACCCGATTTGATATCACGGAGCCCAACAAATATTCGGGCCTTGACCTTGGCGAACGACCGGTGATCCTGAAGCTGTATGGAGGGTATGAGAGCCAATCTTTTCTGATCACTGAAGACGACTACATTGATTATCTGTCTCACAGAGATATGGCTGAACTGATCCCCAGCTCCCTGCTTCGCATTCTGCGGGCTGAGGATACGAATCTCTGGTTTCTCGGCTACGCGCTCAGCCTCTGGAACCAGCGCGTGATTTTGCGCCGACTCTGGCAGGAGAAACTGGATCTCAGCGGCAAGCCCTGGTGGGCCATTCAAGCCCAACCCGATTCCCTGGATTTGCGGATCTGGGAGCGCTACGCGGTGAAAACTCCCCATCGGCCCGATTTGCGGCTGGAGGACTACATCGCTGATCTGAGTGCCCGTCTCCAGGCCGCCCCGTCGCTGGCTCCCCTCGCCCCCGCCGATGCGGCTGACGCCACCGCCAGGGAGACCGTGTTTTTCTCCTACAGCCATGAGGATCAAAAGTGGCTGGATCAGCTCAAGGATGTGCTGACCCCCGTCACCCGCTCCGGTTTGCTTCGCGAATGGGACGACACGCAAATCCAACCGGGAGCGAAGTGGCGAGAAGAGATCCAGGCGGCCCTGGCCTCCGCCAAGGTGGCGGTGTTGCTGGTGAGCAAGGCGTTTTTGAAATCGGAATTCATCGCCAGTGAGGAGTTGCCCACTCTGCTCAAAGCGGCGGAAGAGGAGGGGGTGATCATCTGCCCGGTGGTCTTGGAGGATTGCTTGTATGAGTATTCAGCCCTCAAGGACTACCAGGCTGTGAATGATCTGTCCAAGCCGCTCATTGGGCTCACCGCCGCCAAGCGCGCCGAGGCGCTCGGGAAGATCGCCCGCAAAATCTTGGACGCCCTGCGGAGGAATTAGGGCGATGCGGACCGCCGAGAGAAGCGAGCCAACTGTGTCCTTGCGCTGTCCCTACAAGGGCCTGATTCCCTATGGAGAGGAGGACGCGCGGATCTTTTTTGGTCGTGAGGATTGGTGCACGATCATTCTCAACAATCTGCTGGCGTCTCCGCTCACGTTGCTGTACGGCCCCAGCGGGGTGGGGAAGAGTTCCGTGCTCTTGGCGGGGGTGGCCAACCGGCTCAAGGACCAGGCGCGTCGCGGCCTCGCCACCCATGGCCAGCCGGAATGGGTCGTGATTGTTTGCCGAGACTGGCGGGATGATCCCCTCGCCACCCTTCGGCGGGAGATCGGAGCCGCGGTGGCGGACCTGATCGGCCGGCCCGTCGCCGGGGAGATGGAGCTGGCCGGGGATCTCACCTCCCTGCTCAAGATCTGTGGGCAAGCGATCGCCCGCGCCCACTCCGGCGGTGCCGTCTCCCCCGGCAAGCTGCTGCTGATCCTGGATCAGTTTGAGGAGTATTTCCTGTATCACCCGCTGGAGAATGGCCCGGGCACGTTCGCCGAAGAGTTTCCCCGGGCGGTGAACGACCCGGAGCTGTCGCTGAATGTGTTGATCTCCCTGCGCGACGATTCCCTCGCCAAGTTGGATCGCTTCAAGAAGCAACTGCCCGATCTGTTCGCCAACCGGTTGCAGATCGACCACCTCAACCGCTCCGCGGCGATTGACGCCATCCGCAAACCCATCGAGGAGTTCAACCGCCAGCTGCCGGCCGACTCCCGAAAGGCGAGTGTGGAACCGCAGCTGATCCAGGACGTGCTGGAACAGGTGAAGGTGGGTCAGATCGACGCCACTGGCGAGGAGGGCACCAGCGAGCAAGCCTCAGCCAGGCCTCCGGGGGAGGAGGAGACGTTGCGGGTGGAGACGCCGTTTCTGCAGTTGGTGATGACCCGGCTGTGGGAGGAGGAGAGTCGGCTTGAGGTGCCCCCCAGGCTGCGGCGGGACACCCTGACGCGGCTCGGGGGGGCTGGCACGATCGTGCGGGAGCACCTGGAGCGGCTCATGGAGAGGTTGCCCGAGGCGTCCAAGAGGGTGGCGGCGGTGATCTTCGACAAGCTGGTGACCTCCGGGCTCACCAAGATCGCCTACCCGGTGTTTGAACTCACCGATCCCGCCAAGGTGGATCGGCCGGCCGACCTGCTGAATCGCCAGGATCTCAAGGAGCTGTTGGACCAGCTCAGTGGCGGCAGCCAGCGGATCCTTCGCCGTCTTCCCCCGGCCCTGGAGCAGCCGCGAGCGGAGGAGCGCTACGAGATTTTCCACGATGTGTTGGCCAAGCCGATTCTGGAGTGGCGGCGCCGCTACCGGCAACACGCCGAGATGGAAGGGGAACGGCAACGGCATGCCGAGGAACTGGCCAAGGAACGGCAACGGCTTCGCCGCAACCTCTGGATCAGCGCCGGCTTGGGCCTGCCCCTGCTGGCCTACAGCGCCTGGTTGCTGTGGACGAATCAACGGCTCCAGGCCAAACAACGTGAGCTCACCGTCATTGAGTCGGCCCAGCAGTTCAAGGTGCAACAGCTCGATCAACTCGATGCCCTCGCGCGGGCCCTGGAGGCGGCCCATTGGCTGAAGCGCAGGGGCGCGGACAACAGCCCGGAAGCCGCCAGAGACATCGGTGCCCACCTGCGCCACATCCTCGACCACATGCGAGAGCGCTTCAAAGCCCAGCTGCTCACGGAGGAGGAGAGGCAAACCAATCCCCCCTGGATCTCCAAACTGCACGCCGATGCGGGGGAGGTGGGCATCCTCTTCCGTGATGGCGGCCTCGACATCCGCGACGGACGGGGCGGGAGCCGGCGGCTGCCACCGGATCGGGACGGCCGGGGCACCGGGACGATCAAAGCCTTCGCCTTCGCGGATGGGGGCGGAAGCATCGCCACCCTGTCCAAAGCCCCCAGCCCGGGCGACGCCTGGCTCACCCGGGTCTGGGGGGAGACCGGAAGGGAGCTGTGGAGCGGCGCGAAGGCCTTCTCCGGCAGCGGCTCCTCCGGACCCTTTTTGATGCGCCATCGCCTGGCGTTGAGCCCCGATGGCCGGCGGTTGGCCACGGCCTCCTTTGATGGCTGGCTGCGGATCATCGAGCTGCCCTCCACCCCGGGGGGCCCCCAACCGCCCCCCATCCAACGGCGGATGTCGAAGGTGTCGTTGGTGCGATTCAGCCCGGATGGCCAGCGGCTGGTCGCGGCCGATGGCTTGGGCCGGGTGCGTCTGCTCGATCCCGCCACGGGATCGGCGGTGGAGGGGCCCATCCAGCTGCCCCAGACGGCTGGCTTCATCTTCAGCCTGGACATCTCCCCCCAGGGCGACAGGCTGGCGATTGCCTCCAGGGATGGAGCCGTGCGGGTGTACGACCCGCGCCGGATGGGCGACGCCGGGGGTGGGCCGCGACAACAGATCAAGACGGGCCGGATCTTCCAGTTGCGCTTCAGTCCGGATGGGCGTTTGCTGGCCACCGGCTCCCGGGATGGCACCGCGGAGGTGCTGGATCTGGAGGCGCCGCCCGCCCAGCGATCCCTGGCCCGGTTTCTGAATCAGGCGGCGGTGGTGGATCTGCGGTTTTCCGCCGATGGACGCGAGCTCATCACGATGTCGGCCGCTGGCACGCTGCACAAATGGGAGGTGCCCACGGGGGCGAGGGGAGGGGGGCCTCCGGCGGGGCGGCAGGTGTCCGCGTTCACCTTCAGCCCTGGGGGACAGGCCTTGGCTTGGTCGGTGGTGGGATCGGAATCCGTGTGCCGGCTGCCCCTGGCGGCCGTGCGGCTCAGCGATTCCGCGGACGTTCCCCTGCCCGCCACGGCCTGCGAGCTCTCCCTGCGCCCGTCGGGCGCCCTGGAGAAGCCGCAACCCACCGATCTGGCCAAGTTGAGGTTCAACGGGGATGGCTCCACTTTGCTGGGGCTGGCCTGGGATGGCTCCGGGGCCCTGTGGGATCGGGGCGGGCGGCGGCTGGGGTCGCTTCGGCTTCCCAAAACGGTGTTTCCCCCTTTCAGCGGCATCAATGACAGCCCCGATGGGCGAACCGTCGCGTTCGTGGCCCGAGGGGAAGCCCTCGGTGAACTGCTCACGTGTGATCTGAGCGCGCTCCACAATGGCTCCTTTCCCTGCGTCGTGGCGACGCCACCCCCGCCGCCGAATGAGCGTCCGCTGGATCTCACCAGCGTCCACTTCGCGCGCCGCGCCCGGGCGGGGGATCCCTCACTGGTGTTGAGCGTGGCGGATGGCAGGCTCTGTTTCGCCACGCTCCAGCGCGGCCGGGGGGTGAAGCTGGATCGGTGCCAGAAGATCCCGTCGGGCCAAGGGGAGCTGGCGATGTCTCCGGATGACGCTTGGATCGGTTTGGCCGGCAGCGATGGCGCGCTCTACCTCTGGGAGCGGAAGGGCTCCACCTACCGGCTCCAGGCGCCGCCGCTCAAGGTGTCCGCGGGCCCCCTGATCCGCGCCACCTTCCGGCCCTCCCCCGATCCAAGGAGGGGCGTGCTGGCGGCGATGTCGCTCGATGGCACCGCCAGCCTCTGGACCCTCAACGGGCGGCAGCTGGCCACCTTCCGCGGCCCTGGCGGTGAGCGGGGGGGCTATCTCGGCGCCGAGTTTGAGCCGGGGGGCGATCTGCTGCTCTGGACGCTGAACGGCTCTTTGCGTCAGGAACCGGTCCAGGGCCTCCAACAGCTGATCGACCGCGGCTGCGCCTGGTTGCGGGAGTACCGCCAGGGGGCCCTCACCCCCAAGGAGGAACGGGACCGGCTGAGGTTCTGCGACGCCTCCCCCGGGGGATGAGAAGTTGGCCCCGCCCTAAGCGGGCGGCGGGGCGGGATGCCAGAGGCTGGCCAGGGGCATCGCCCAGATCGGCCGCTCCGCCAACGACCCCATGGGAAGGGCGTGGATGCCGTCGTAGAGGATGACTCCGCCCAGGAAGCGATCGCCGGCCTGGTGGGCCAAGCGGCGCAGGCCGGCGGCGTGGCTGCCTTGAACGCTGGCGGAGGCCTTCACTTCGATGCCCACCAGCTGGCCCAGGCTGTTGGCGAGCACCACATCCACCTCCAGCTGGTCCTTGTCGCGATACATCAGCGGTTCGAAGCTGTCGTCACTCCAGCTCGCCAGCCGCAGCAGTTCGCCGTAGACGTAGCACTCCAGCACCGGACCGAAGGGGGAGCGGTCGCGGGCGATCCCGGCCAGCCGAAGCCCCAGCAGGCTGCTGAGGAGGCCGGAATCGAGAAATTGGAGCTTGGGCGTTTTCACCACCCGCGCCAGCCCATTGGCCGACCAGGCGGGAACGCGACGGACCAGAAAGAGCTGCTCCAGCAGGGTGAGGTAGCGGCTCACGGTCTTGCCGTCGAGGCCGAGCTCAGCGCCCAAGCGGGTGTAGTTGCACAGCTGGCCGCACACCTGGGCCAGCGCGGCCAGCAGTCGGGGGAGGCTCTGGAGCTTGTCCACCGCGGCGATGTCGCGCACGTCGCGCTGGAGGATGGCGTTGAGGTAGCCGCGGGCCCAGGCCTGGCGGCGGGCCTCGCTGGGGCGGCGCAGCGCCTCGGGGTAGCCGCCCGCCAGCACCCGCGCCTCCAGGTTCGGGCCCAGCTCCGAGGCCAGCTGATCGGGGGGTGGAGAGGGCGGCGGCGTTTGGGCCGCGAGGGCGGCGAAGAGGGCGTCGAGCCAATGGCTCGGGGTGCCGGCCAGCTCGGAGCCGGCCAGGGGGAGGAGGGAGAGGGCTTCCAAACGGCCGGCGAGGGAGTCGGCCACGCGGGGCAGGGCCATCACATCGGCGGAGCCGGTGAGCAGGAAGCGGCCCGGGCGGCGGTGATCATCGACCGCCAACTTGATGGCCAGCAGCAAGTCGGGCACCCGCTGCACCTCATCGATCACCGCCCCATCCAGGCGCTGGATGAAGCCCTGGGGATCCTCGCGGGCGGCGGCGAGGGTGGTGGCGTCGTCGAGGGTGAGGAAGGGGCGCCGCTCCGTGGCGAACTGCCGGGCCAGGGTGGTTTTGCCGCTCTGCCGGGGACCGTTCAGCAGCACCACGGGCGTATCGGCCAGGGCGTCGCGCAAGCGGCGGGCGATGCCGCGGGGAAGGATCGCTGGTGAGAGCATGGCTGAACCGCGTCCAATCCGGAGGCTAGCAGCGGCTGATCCGGAATCTGGTGGCGGCTGATTCGGAATCTAAGGGCGGCTGATCTGGAGCCCGGGGGCCGCCGCCCGGAGCGCCTCCTTGCTGTCGCCGCTGTTGCCCAGCCTTTCTGGGCTGCTGCTTGGATGCTCGCGATTCCCTGGCGGCTGCCGCGTTGGACCTCTTCCAGGGAGGTGCGAGGGGATGGGGCTGAATCCCATGCGCCAACAGGGGTCTGTGAGGATTTGAGCCGGCCGGTGGCATTGACCCTTGGAGCCCTCGCTCCCCGCCACCGCCTCAGCCTCGTGCCCCCACCCTCCAGCACCGCCGCCCCGCCCAGCAGCGGCGATGAGCCGCCGGCTTTGCCAAAATCAACTTCAACAGCTCTGCCCTGGCCCGGTCTCGACCGGCTCGGCTTCACCCAGGCCATCGGTGGGCTTGCCCTCGGCCTGATCGCCCTCTTCTCCTCCTATGACCATCTCTCCATCGCCGGGCTCAACATCGCCCTCCCCCAGCAGTGGGGTATCCCCCTCATCGCTCTCTCGGTGGCGATCATTTTTGTTGGGTGCGTGGGATACAGCGCGCCACTTGGGCGCGACGCTCAACTGGCGACGCGATCCCGGCTACGAGCAGCGGATGAACGAAAATCGGATCGCGATCGAGCGGAGCAAAGAGAGAACGAAGCTGATCGAGAAAGAAATCGAGCAGCTGAGGCAAGAGAACGCCAGGCTGAAAGCCTTGAACGCATCCGTCAGGCAGTTGTGCTTTCCGCCCGAGTGCAGCTCGATCCCTCCGACACCAACCGCGCCCGATTGCAAACCTTCCTGACGTTGCTGTCCCAATCCGCCCCTGAAGATCCGAATCTCTGAAGCCATCACCGCCTGCGGGCTCCCGCCCTCCACGCCTCGCCCCCCCCCTGGCCCGGGCTGATCAGAGAGCCATACCTCAGCGCTGTGATCAAGTCAGCCGCCAAGGGCGGCTGAGCGTGCGGCGGGCGGTGCTTTGGTTGGCGGGGTGAGGTGGGGCTGAGCGCCAGCTTCCTTGCCGGCGGAGATGAGGGCGATAGGTTGTCCGGAGAGGGAAGCCCTGTAGGGCCGATGAGCACAATCTTCATCAGCCACAGCAGCGAGGACAAAGCCTGGGCTGAGCGCATCCGCGACTGGCTGCAGGGCGGCACCAACAAGCAACAGCCCAATCATCGCTACCAGAGCCTGTTTCTGGACTTCGACCCGGAAGTGGGCATCCTCGTCGGCCGCTCCTGGCGGGAGACGCTGTACGAAAAGCTTCAGCTCTGCCGAGCGGTCATCGTGATCTGCAGCGCGGCCTATGGCAGATCGCAGTGGTGCCTGGCGGAATTGGGTGTGGCGATGGCGTCGGGCAAGTTGGTGTTGCCGGTGCGGATCGATGACAGCCCACCGTTGCGGCTCCTGAACGAAACCCAGCGCACGCCGATGGTGCCCATTGATCTGGACTTGACCGGACAGGAGGGTTGGCGGCGATTGGAGCTGGCCCTGCGGGCCCTGAGCTGGCAGGAACGCCTGGCCTGGCCACCACATAACGAGCCTCACGCGGCGCCGTTTCCGGGCCTGAGCTGTTTCGAGCGCAAACACGCGCCGGTGTTTTTTGGGCAGAACCAGACGCTGCGCCAGGCCCAGGCCAAGGTGGAAGCCCTCACGGCCAGCGCCTCGCGGTTGCTGCTCATCCTGGGGGCCTCCGGTTGCGGCAAGTCGTCCCTGCTGCGGGCGGGACTGGTGCCCTGGCTGGCGGGGGCTGAACCAGGCCGCTGGATCGTGCTCGATCCCTTCCGGCCGGGAAGGAAACCCTTCCGCTGGTTGGCAGCCGCGCTGGAGAACGCCTTCCGGGCCGTGGGCCAGACGCCCCCCAGCGAGTCGGCGCGCACGGGGGAGGAGATCCTGGAGCAGCTGGAGGAGCTGCGCGCCCGCAGCGGCCAGCAGGACGCCAGGGTGGTGATCGCGATCGATCAGTTCGAGGAGCTGCTCGGCCGCGGCGACGAACGCGAGGCCGCGACGTCAACAGAAGCAGATGATGTCCTTGCTGCTCTGGCCGAGCTGCTGAAGCTGGGGGGGAGCCGGGTGTTGATCCTGGCGACCTTGCGCTCGGATTTTCTCGGAAGCCTGCAGCTCCATCCCAGCCGGCTGGAGAGCCTGGCGGGTGATCCGATCCTCCTGGGCCCGATGGATGTCGAAGGGTTCCGCCAGGTGATCGAAGGGCCGGCCCAGCGGGTGGGCCTGCGATTGGAGACGGGGCTGAGCGATCGGCTGGTGCGCGACACCCCCAGCGGTGACGCCCTGCCTTTGCTGGCGTTCACCCTGCGGGAGCTGTGGGACGGCCGCGCGGAAGGGGCCGGTCTCACCCTCCAGCAGTACGACAACTTCGGCGGCCTGGCGGGTGCCGTGCAGCGCAAAGCCGATGAGGTGCTCTCCACCAGCGGCGCCACGGAGGAGGAGATCGCGGCGCTGGAGAGGGCTTTCATCGATCACCTCGTGCGCCTCACCAGCGACGGACAAGCGGCCAAACAACCGGCGCGGCTGGAGGCGCTGCCGGCCGCGAGCCGGCGACTGGTAGGGATGTTTGTGGAGGCCAGGCTGCTGGTGTCGGGCAAGGGCAGCGATCGCGACGCGGTGGAGATCGCCCATGAGGCCCTGCTGCGCACTTGGCCCACCTTGGTGCGCTGGATCAAGAAGGGCCGTGAGGTGCTGCTGCAACGGCTGCGGGTGCGGCGCCTGGGTGAAGACCTCAGCCCCCAAGCACCTGAGCGCCAGCGGCGGCAGGCGTTGGAGCAACTGGCGGCCTTGGCCGCCAGTGACGGTGATGAGGCCCGGGCCGTGGAGCGGGAGGGTGCGCGGCCCTTGGCGGATCTGCTGTCCGCGGCGGAAGCCCCGGAGGCCGATCGTCAGGACGCGGCCCTGGTGTTGGCGCTGATCGGCGCTGAGCAACCGCTGCGGGATGGCCTTGGCGACCTGGCGGCCCCCGTGGAGGTGCGGCGGCGAGCGGCCGAGAGCCTGGGACTGCTGGCGATGCGTTGCGGCGATCCCCTCCAACGACAGGACATCGAGAGGGAGTTGGAGGGGTGGATGCGCAAGGAAATGTTGGATGAGCGGCTGGAGGTGGACGAGGCGATCCGGGGCCTGGACCCGAACGTGGTTAACGGCCTCGTCGCCTCAACGGCGTCTGAGCTGGCGGAAGGATTCGACGCGGCCATCCAGATGGCCATGGAGGCGGGGCAGCTTCCGTCGGATGTCAGCCAGGAGCAGCGACAGCAGCTCTTTCAGCAGGTGGTGGCGGAGAAGGTGATGGGGATCTTGCGTCAAACGCATTGGCGTGACGGGTTGGCACCGGGCTGGGAGGAGCACGACCGGCGGTTGCCCCTGATCCAGGGAGCGTCCAGAGGGTTGCAGCTGTCGGCGTCGGCGGAGCTGCCCCCGCTGGGGAGTGGCCCCGGCCGAAGGTTGCCGATGCTCACCCTCACCGCCATCAAGGAAGGGGAAGGCCTGCGGATCCGCACGGAGGTGGTGACGCGTGCGGTGTGGCGGCTGCCGTTGCCGGAACATCCAGGGCTGGAGCCGCAACAGCTGGAGCTGGTGGTGGTGCCTGGAGATGACTACACGATCGGCTCTCCTGAGGACGAAGACGGCCGGGATGTGTATCCCCGATTCCGGCAGAAATGCGAGGGAGTGAATGTGGAGGCTTTGCGGCAGGTGAGCCTGAAGGCGTATGCGCTGGTGCGCCATCCGATCAGCCAGGCCCAGTGGCGAGCGGTGGCGGCGCTGCCCCGGCTGGAGCGCGACCTGAGCCTGAGCCCTGGCACCTACGACGCCAAGGGGCTTTGGGAAATCCATGCCCAGCCCGGAGGCCTGCCAGTGGACAGCGTGAGCTGGAACGACAGCCAGGAGTGGCTGAAACGGCTCAATCGCTGGCTGCGGGAGAAGTGGCTGGCGTTGGGAGGCAAAGGAGAGCCCCCTGTGTTTGGGTTGCCCAGCGAGAGCCAGTGGGAAGCGGCCTGCCGGGCGGGATCTGGCACGCCATTCCATTTCGGCGACACGCTTGATGTGAGCTGGGCCAACTACGACGGGAACTACACCTATGGGGCTGGCCGCAAAGGGATCTATCGCCAAAGGCCCGTGCCTTTGGGAGCGTTTGGATTGGTGAACCGTTGGGGCCTGGCGGAGATGCACGGCCAATTGCAGGAGTGGTGTGCGGATCAGTGGCACCGCCACCCCATACCAGAGCATCAGCAACAGCTACGGGGCGGGTTCGAACGAGGCGGGGACTGCGAGCAGGGCGTGCTGGACGGACGTGCCATCGAGGGCCCGGATCCAGGGTTGGAGCAAGTCCCACAAGAACAGGCGATGAGGCTGCTGCGCGGCGGGTCCTGGTTCAACGATCCTGTCATCGCCCGCGCGGCCATGCGGCACGGCGGCCTCCCGGACAACCTCGATACCTACGTGGGCGTCCGTCCCGGCTGTTTCTCTCCCCCAGGACTTTTTCTTGACACTTAAACCCTTGGTCCCTTGGCACTTGGCTGTTTTTTAACCCTGGCTGTTGGCTTGCGGCTGTTGAGCTGTTCCCCCTGTGGCGCCGCAGGCGCCAAAAATTCTCCTGATCAGCAACAAAGCTCCGCAGATCTGAGCTGTCTCTCCGGCTTCGGATCGCAACCGATTCCAGCTATGAGCAGGCGTTGTAGTAAACCCTTGAGATAAAATCGGCGGTTGAAGCGATAAG
>Ga0315905_10000378_pt1 | contig 49085 bp, 40 predicted proteins | sample LakEriMetagenome_5_FD_203522 | JGI IMG/M metagenome (GOLD analysis project Ga0315905, IMG submission 203522) | Freshwater fungal communities from buoy surface, Lake Erie, Ohio, United States - Buoy 4 MA121 | ecosystem: Environmental > Aquatic > Freshwater > Lake | place: USA: Lake Erie, Ohio...
TTGGAACGTATGAAGAATTAATCCCTTCTGCTGATTTAGTTATCAACCTAACTCCAGACAAACAACATACAAGTGTGGTGTCTGCGGTTATGCCATTGATGAAACAAGGGGCGACATTATCTTACTCACACGGTTTTAATATCGTAGAAGAAGGAATGCAAATTCGTAAAGATATTACCGTTATCATGGTGGCACCTAAATGTCCTGGAACAGAAGTACGTGAGGAGTATAAAAGAGGATTTGGTGTTCCTACATTAATCGCTGTTCACCCAGAAAATGATCCAGAAGGAAAAGGATGGGAGTGGGCGAAAGCGTATGCTGCTGGTACAGGAGGTCACAAAGCAGGTGTATTGAAATCTTCGTTTGTTGCTGAAGTAAAATCGGATTTAATGGGTGAGCAAACCATCCTTTGTGGAGTCTTGCAAACTGGTTCTATTTTATCCTTTGATAGAATGGTAGAATTAGGAGTGGAGCCAGGTTATGCTGCTACTTTAATTCAATACGGATGGGAAGTAATCACTGAAGCATTGAAACACGGCGGAATTACAGCAATGATGGATCGTTTATCAAATCCTGCGAAAATCAAAGCGTTTGAAATTTCAACGGAATTGAAAAACATCATGCGTCCGTTGTTCCAAAAACACCAAGACGATATCATGAGTGGTCATTTCTCTCAAACAATGATGTTGGACTGGGCTAATAATGACAAAGATTTATTGACTTGGAGAGCGGAAACGGGTAATACAGCATTTGAAAAAACAGAAGCAACTGCGAAAATCAGTGAGCAAGAATTTTTCGATAATGGTTTATTGATGGTTGCATTCGTAAGAGCAGGAGTTGAATTAGCGTTCGAAGTGATGGTAGAAACAGGAATTAAAGAAGAATCTGCTTACTACGAATCATTACACGAAGCACCGCTTATCGCAAATACAATTGCTCGTAAAAAATTATTCGAAATGAACCGTGTAATTTCTGATACAGCAGAATACGGCTGTTACTTATTTGACCATGCTGCGAAACCATTATTAGCAGATTTCATGAAAACCGTTACTGCAGACTTGATTGGTAAAAACTTCAACGACGGAAAAGACAATGGAGTTGATAATAAAGAAATTATTGCGGTAAACAAAGTATTACGTTCTCATACAATTGAAAAAGTAGGAGAGGTATTACGTGCAGCAATGTCTGACATGAAAGCATTGAACGAATTATAAAATAGAATTTATGAGTTATGGGTTAAATCATAATCCATAACTCATCATTCATAACCTACCAAAATGGTAACACTACAACACATACAACAAGCGAAAGAAGTATTAGAAGGAGTTGCTTATGTCACTCCTTTGATGCGAAGTATGACATTGTCTGAAAAATTTCAAGCAAATGTTTTATTAAAACGCGAAGACTTACAGTTAGTACGTTCATATAAATTACGTGGTGCATATAACAAAATGTACAACTTATCCGAAGAACAGAAAGCGAAAGGAATTGTATGTGCAAGTGCTGGAAACCATGCACAGGGAGTTGCTTATTCGTGTATGCAATTAGGGATTAAAGGCACGATTTATATGCCTTCGACTACTCCAAAGCAAAAAATCAGACAAGTAGAGTTGTTTGGTAAATCAATGGTTACGATTGTGTTGGCAGGAGATACGTTTGATGATTCTTACAATGAAGCACAGGCTTTTGGCCAAGCAAACGGATTAACCTTCATTCATCCATTTGATGATCCAATGGTGATTGCCGGACAGGGAACAGTCGCTTTAGAAATTTTAGCGAGTACAGAGGTACCAATTGATTATCTTTTCGTTCCAATTGGTGGCGGAGGCCTTGTTGCTGGTGTTACAACGGTATTTAAAGCATTAAGTCCAAATACGATCATAATAGGAGTTGAGCCAGAAGGAGCACCTTCTATGAAAACATCGATTGCGAATGGAGTGAATACTACCTTGGATCACATTGATAAATTTGTCGACGGGGCGGCGGTGAAAAGAGTAGGTGACTTAACCTTTGAAATTTGTAAAGATAAAATCAGAGAAGTAGTTACGATTCCAGAAGGAAAAGTGTGTAGTACTATTTTGAGTTTGTACAACGAAGAAGCGATGGTAGTTGAACCAGCAGGAGCGTTGACCATTTCCACACTTGATTTTTACAAAGAAGAAATCAAAGGGAAAAATGTGGTTTGTATCGTTTCTGGAAGTAACAACGACATTACGCGTACCGAAGAAATCAAAGAACGTTCTTTGGTCTACGAAGGTTTGAAACATTATTTCATGATTCAATTCCCTCAACGTCCAGGTGCCTTAAAAGCGTTTGTAAACCAAGTGTTAGGGCCTGAAGACGACATTACCTATTTCCAATTCTCCAAGAAAAACAGCCGTGAAAGTGGACCTGTGGTTGTTGGTATCGAATTAAAACACAAAGAAGATTTCGACGGTATTTGCAACCGCTTGAAAGAATTGCATTTCACGTATGAATATTTGAATAATAATCCGACGTTGTTTGGGTTGCTGGTGGGCTAGGCTTCGATAAGCTCCTATTTGGGTGCCGTTATATATTCCCGCTGAGCTAAATTTGTAATTCTGCTTTAACATAACTATAAATTAACGTAGGAACATTTTTTATAAATGTATTATTAACTTTTAATATTTATACTTCTTTTGAAATTACTTAATGTAGTATCTCATAAAGTTGACAACCTGATTATAGTATTTTACGAGCCAAACCGATGTCATATAATTTTGAAAGGACATCTTTCACATCAAAATAATCATTTATTCTTGAGAAGTAAGCGACGAAATAAGTTGCTTAATTTCTTTTTCTGAAATAGAATCTTTTTGCTAGTCGTTTCACCTTTTTAGTAAAAGGATCTGTCGCTATTATATTATAACTCATCAAGAAGATCTTTTGCAGATTTTAATTTTTTCTTCCCTTGTTCGTATAATTTTATATCATTAAATGCTTCAGTTAATTCATTCTTGAAATCATTAGAAACTTTTTCTTTTGAGATTATTTCAAATTGAATCTTGAGCTCTTTCGCAATAGCTTTTAAAACATTTAATTCCTCTGTATTTGAAGGGTGAAATAGTACATTTTGCGTTTTCATGGACTGTGTGAATTCGTGTAATATCAAATTAATTACTAATTTTTAGATTTCACAAAGTAGAATAAAAAGGCTTCATTTTATGTTAGTTATACTCAAAAATCCCATCCCAGATTTCGTCCACGCGTTTGATTGCATAAACAATCCGATCTTGTTTGGATAGTTGGCGAGAGTAAATATTTTTTACACGAAATAAATCATACTTTTTACAATAAAGTTTATCTCATATGAAAAATTTTGTATATTTATGTATATTATTTTATGTATAAGAAATGAAAATCTTAAATCGCGAATTATATTTTAAACAAATAGAACCCTTTATAGGTGATTCTTTAGTAAAGGTTTTAATAGGGCAACGTAGAGTTGGAAAAAGTCATTTATTAAAACAAATAAAAGATAAAGTTCTTGAAATTTATCCATCTACACAAATTATATACATAAACAAAGAGGAATACCAATTTGATGGCATTAGAGATTATATTGATTTAATGGAATATCTAGATGAAAGTATCAAAACAGGTAGCAAATATGCATTGTTTATTGATGAAATTCAAGAAATTGATTCATTTGAGAAGGCAATTCGTAGTTTGCAAACTACTGGAAATTTTGACATTTATTGCACAGGAAGTAACGCCTCTTTATTATCAAGTGAATTAGCTACATTATTAAGTGGAAGGTATATTGAAATTCGAGTATATTCTTTGAATTATAAAGAATATTTAGAATTTTATAACACAACAGATAGTGCTCAATCATTTATGCATTATATTCAATTTGGAGGGATGCCTCATTTAATAAATTTAAAGGATGATCCACAGGTATATCGCGACTATTTAATAGGAATTTTCGATTCAATCATTTTAAGAGATGTAGTAAGTAGATACAAGATTCGAAATCTTAGATTTTTGAATGATTTAATTCATTTTATTTCAGATAATATAGGAAGTTTATTTTCAGCAAATCGGATAAGTGATTATTTGAAGTCGCAAAAGATAAATATTCAACCAAAAATCATTTTAGAATACTTACATTATCTACAACAAGTTTTTTTTATTGATGGGGTAAAGCGAAATGAAATTGGGGGTAAAAAAATATTTGAAATTGGTGAAAAATATTATTTTGAAGACATTGGAATGAGAAATGCAATCGTTTCATTTAAACCTCAAGACATAAATAAAGTTTTAGAAAATGTAGTTTATCATCATTTAAAAACAATGAAATATGAAGTTTATGTTGGAAAAATGGGTGATAAAGAAATTGATTTTATCGCTCAAAAAAATGGAAAAAAACACTACATTCAAGTAGCATATTTATTAATTGAACAAACGACAATTGAACGTGAATTTGGTAATCTGGCAAAAATAAAAGATAACTATCCTAAAATGGTAGTTAGTATGGATGAAATTTCTTTATCAAATATGGAAGGAATAGAACATCTTACTATTCGCGAATTTTTATTGACTTTTGTTTAACTAGCTGTAAAACATCATTAATTATACTTAAAAAACCCATCCCAGATACTACACTAAAAATGATTGATTTTTTTTAATAGTTAGAATATTTTTATCACATTTAATTAGAACGTTTTATTATTTCCCTAACATTACATATAAAAGATCTTCCCCCGCTAAGCTGGATTTATAATTCTGCTCAAACATTTCTATTATTAAATCTATTTTCTTTTCTCATCTAAAAAAATTAAAATCATTTACTAAGGCAAAAAAATCAGTAATTTTAGCCGTAATGATTACAAACAGTTGTTTTTTATAATTTTGAAAATTATAAAATTGAAACATGCGTTGGTGTTTGTTGTACTATTAATTTCGAACTTTTGTACAAAATGATTTTAATTTCTGACATTTTAAACACAGTGAATTACGAAAAATTCATAGGTGATAAAAACCACGCTATATCGAACATTATTTCTATCAAAGATTTCGCTTACGTTGAAGATCAAAGCCAGGTAGTCACTTGGTGTTCGATTAAAAATCAACAAATGTTGAAAGAAATTCAAGCTGGCACCATAATTTGCGATCGTAATACGAATACTGAATATTTAAATTTGAATTCGTGTAACTATCTTTTTGTAGAAAACCCAAGAAAAGTTTTCAAACAGATTTTAGAGCATTTTTTTGTAGAGCACGAGGTAGATTACACCATTCAGAAATCTGCTTTTATTGATCCTTCAGTACAATTAGGACCGAATGTAAAAATTGGACACAATGTAGTGATTGAGAAAAATGTTGTTATTGGGGATTACACAGAAATTAACCACAACACAGTTATTTTATCGAATACGGTGATTGGAAATCATGTTAAAATTGGCTGTAATTGTACGATTGGTTCCAACGGTTTTGGTTACGAAAAAAATGATAAGGGAGAAAATGAATTCATACCTCACATTGGAAACGTCATCATCGCTGATCATGTGGTAATTGGTAACAATAATACAATTGATCGAGCCGTTCTTGGTTCTACGGTGATTAATGAATTTGTAAAAACGGATAACCTTGTGCACATAGGTCATGGAGTGAAAATTGGCAGAAACACCTTAATTGCTGCAAGTGCTACGTTTTCGGGAAGTGTAACTATGGGGGAAAACGTTTGGGTTTCTCCAGCTACTACTATTATCAACGATATTAAAATTGGAGATAATGCTTTGTTGGGTTTAGGAACTGTAGTTATTAAAAACGTAGAACAAGGAAAAACCATTGTAGGAAATCCAGGTAAAGAAATAGTTAAAAAATAACTAACTCAGTTAAAATTTAACTAAATGAGTTAATATTTGATTTCGCTTCGCTTTATTATTTCGAAAGAACTTTCGGAATTCTAAAATAATCTGAATCGTGTTTTGGTGCATTTTTAAGCGCTTCTTTTTGTGAAACGCTAACCTCTGCTACATCTTCGCGAAGCACGTTAATTTCATCCGACATAAAAATCAATGGTTCAACCCCTTCTGTATCTACTTCAGAAAGTTTGTCCATAAAACCGATGATATTTTCCATATCTTGCATGATTGCTTTTTTACTATCTCCCGTAAATTCTAAACGTGCAAGGTGTGCAATGTGGTCAACTGTTTCTTCTGTGATTTTCATATCAAACTGATTTAGTACAAAGATAAGAAGATAGTTTAATTTCTCAACCCTTGATTGATGACATCAAATGCTTCTTCTTTTTTGAGATTGATCGTTTCTTCATCATTTTTATCAATGTAAATAATCTGATGAACAATCACTTCCGCTTTACCAGGTTTGGCTACAGCATTTTTAGTAGAAGGATCAGCAAAAAGTTGATAGTTGTTTAAAAATGAAATAGGAACAAGAGGTACTTTGTGTAATGCGGCTAATTTAAAAGCACCCTCTTTGAAAGGTTGTAATTGAGGCACACATTTCTCTTTGATTCCTCCTTCTGGGAAAATAATAATGGACCAACCATTTTTAAGTGCTTCACTTGCTTGTTTGAAAGATTGTCCTGTTTTAGTTTTGGCTTCCCTGAAAACAGGAATATGTAATTTTTTGAAGAAGGTTTTTACTAGTGGAATTTTAAGTAACTCTGCTTTTCCCAGGAACAAAAAAGGGTGTTTCGGGAAAAGTAAATACATATAAATGATATCTAAAAAAGAAGTATGATTAGCAATGAAAATAACTTGTTTCTCTTTTAGTTGATAGGTGTTTTTAACTGCGATTCTCAAACCCGTGAAGAGACAAAACAATCGTGCCCACGCGACAAAAACAGGAAAAATGGCTTGTTTTTTTTGTTCTGACGTAAGGAAAAATCGAATAGGTAAATAAAAGATTAACAAGGTAATAAAAAAGACAACACCCATATGAATTCTATAAAGTGTTGACAATAGATTTTTGATTCCTTGTTTCATAATTTGTTTTACGAGGTTTCTAATTTCAAGTTTCAAAAAATGAGTGAATCATATCTTTAAAGAAATCGTTAATTTAGCATCACAATAATTATACCACAAACATGGCACGTGTTTTAACAGGAGTACAAAGTACAGGAAGACCACATTTCGGTAACATCATGGGAGCAATTCTACCAGCGATTGAAATGGCAACAAATCCTGATAATGAAGCGTTTTTGTTTATCGCTGATATGCATTCATTGACACAAATCAAAGATGCAAAAGAGTTGCATGCAAATACGATGGCTACTGCAACAGCTTGGTTGGCTTGTGGTTTAGATCCTGAAAAAACATTCTTCTATAGACAAAGTGATGTTCCTGAAACAACAGAATTGACGTGGTATTTGATGTGTCATTTTCCTTTTCAACGCTTGAATTTAGCGCATAGTTTTAAGGATAAAGCAGATCGTTTACAAGATGTGAACGCGGGTTTATTTACCTATCCCATGTTAATGGCAGCCGATATATTATTGTATGATGCTGAATTAGTTCCCGTAGGAAAAGATCAGTTACAACATTTAGAATTTACCCGAGATGTAGCCTCTCGTTTTAACCATAAAATGGGGGAAGTTTTTGTTGTGCCAAAAGAATGGATTCAAGATGACACGATGTTGATTCCAGGAATTGATGGTGAAAAAATGAGCAAGTCACGCAATAATTTCATTGACATTTTTTTACCAGAAAAAGAATTGAAAAAACAAGTAATGAAAATCGTGACCGATACGAAAGGGTTGGATGATGAGAAAGATCCAGACACGTGTAACATTTTTCAATTATACCGTTTGCTAGCTACAGAGGAACAACAAGCATCCATGCGTGAAAATTATAAAACGAAGGGGTACGGCTATGGTCATGCAAAAACAGCTTTATTAGAATTGATTTTGACTCGTTTTGAAAAGGAAAGAGAACGCTATACTTACTACGAAGCTCATCCAGAAGAGGTAGATGCAATTCTTGCTAAAGGAGCAGAAAGAGCGAGAAAAATTGCACGAGAAACGTTGAATCGAGTTCGTAAAAGCGTTGGATTTTACCCGATGGTGTAAGTTTTGTTGTTTTCGGATTTTAGAGTTTAATAGTTATACTATACTCTATTTAGTAGAGTAAAGGGTAAGAGAAAATTTTAATAATGTCCTTTTAATGAAAGGATAGTTATTAATTGTTGATTTACTTTATAAATCATTCTGTGTTCACGATTTATTCTTCTAGACCAAAGCCCTGTAAATTGATGTTTTAGAGGTTCTGGTTTACCAATTCCTGAAAAAGGATGTTCCTGAATATTAAGAATTAAAGATTTTATTTTAATAAGAATTGATTTATCACCTGCTTTCTGAAAAAATAAAATATCTTTTTTTGCTTCATCTGAAAATTCGATAAAAAAACTCATAAACCTAAAAATTCATCTAATTGATCAGTAGAAATTTTAGTTGTTTTTCCTTCACGAAGTTGTTTTTGGCTTTTTTGAATTTTAGATACAAATTTAGAGTCATATGGCTTTTCTTCTTTACCTACTTCAAATTTAATTTTTAAAGCCTTTAAAACTGCTTTTAAAGCCTTTAATTGCTCTTCATCATCTGTATGTATGGTAAAGGTTGTCATAATTTTTTGTTATTAACTCAAAAATACAAATTCCTATTTAGATTAGAAAATCAATTTATAGTATTATAGCAACTAGCTTGTTATAAATCTGAAAGCGTATTTCAATCCCAAAATACTTATTTTTATGATTTTTAAAATAAATATGTTTTATTCGATGATTAATTTTCCTATAAATTCTTTGTTAGAAATAATTAGATAAGCCCCACTTTCAATTCCTATTAAATCAAATTTTTGTTTTGAATTAATAATTTTTGTTTCATACACGATTCTCCCTGTTAAATCTTGAAAATAAATAGGTTCATTTATCAAATGTTCTAAATTTTCAATAGTTATAATACCTTGTGTTGGGTTAGGATATAGAATTACGGTGTTCTGATTTAAACCTTTAATTTTAAGTGTTTTACCGTCTTTTGATATAATATTACTTTCTACGTGATTTATTGCTCTTTTTTCAGGAAAACATTCTTCTTTTTTATTGATTCTTATTTGATAATAAGAGTTTTTTAAAGGATTATTATCAATATATACAAAAGTATTATTAGCTACACTTGATATCTTCATAAAATTTGTACCATCTTCACTTCTCCATATTTCAAAATTATCGTAAATGAATCCTTCATAAGCATTCCAAGCTAAATTTACAGTTCCATTTACACCCAAATTACTACTTAAAGCGATTGTAGTATGATTTTTACTTAACTCACTTTCGTTTCCACAAGAATCTATAACTGAAATTTTATATCGTTCTAATTGATTAGTAGAATTTAAGTCTATCCATTCACTCATTTCAGAAACGAGCTGTTCAGAAACTGGCTCGTATTCACTATTTATTTTACTTTGTTTATAAATCTTAAATGATTTTATATTTTGTTGATATGGATTATTCCAGATAATTTTATTCATATTAGTTATACAGGTAACTAAACAAATATCAACACCATCTGGTAATGATTTAGTATTTACATATATACTAGTATCATTTGAACAGAAATTTGAATCAGTTACTAATACGTTATAAATACCGGACTCTTTTATATAAATAGAATCATTTTCGATAAAGTTATTCCATTTGTATTTATAACCTCCTTTAGCTATTAATAAGATAGAATCACCTAAACAAAAATTTGCTTGACCAATGTTGAAAATGGATGCCTTTGGCTTTTGATTAACTTTTAAAAATACTGGTAAAGAAGTATATTTGCACCCAATATAATCTACTAATAAATAATAACTTCCAGTTAAGTTGATACTGTCTAATGTTGAATTATTTGAAATTAAAATGCCATCTTTATACCAATTGAATATTGAATTTGTAGGATAATTACTACTTAAATTTGTGAATTCATAACTACATATTTCAGTTTTATTTGGTTTAATTAATGATAATTCAGAACATAATAAATCCCAATTTATTTCAAAAATATCAGTTTTACCCTTTGATGAATAATTTTTATTCTCAATATTAAAATTACCCTCAAAATTTCCTGAAGCATATACATTTTTATTTTGTTTGTAAATACTAACTCCATTATCAACACCAGATCCCCCAATAGAATAGGCACTTATAAAATTTCCGTTCGAATTTAAAATCCAAAAAAAGGCATTAAGAGAAATAGAACTATTTAATTTAAAAGGTTTAGTTGATGGATCAAAATCAACCCCTTTTCCATCTGTATCAAAAAAAGTTCCTGTTACATAAACATTATTACTAGAATCTAGATAAACTGATTTACCAAAATCAGTCTTTAGCCCCCCTACATTCCTTACCCAATTAAAATCTCCTAAATCAGAATAAAGAGCAACAAAAGCATCTTCTTTGCCATTACTTACAATTGTCTTGCTTGATACTCCCTCCCCAAATACGACACTACCAGTTATTTGTCCAGTTAATGCAATTTTTCCATTATTATAAAAAACATCATATATGATTTCATCACCAGATATTCCTCCAATTCCTCCAATTTTTTTTACAAAAACAAATTCTCCATCAGGATTTAGCTTTAACATGAAAGCATCTTGAGTAAAAAAAGTTGTACTAGGTTTCATTTCAGATGAAAGCAAAGAATCTTTAGTCAAAGAAGGGTTGAAATCTATTTTATCTCCTTTAAAACTACCTGCAAAAATCAAATTTCCTTTTGAATCAAATGCAGATCCATTTGATTTAATTTTATAGTTATCACTTAATGTTTTAGACCAAATAGTTTGTGAACCATCCAATTTAATTTTAGCAATAATCAAAGAACCGTTCGTTGTTTGATTAAATACATCTCCTGCAAATAAACCAGAAACGTATATTCCACTTTCATTTATCGATAAACTTGTAAATATATCATTTGAATTTCCTCCATATGAATTTGCCCAAATTATATTTCCAGATGTGTCCATCATTGCAATAAAAGCATCTAATTTTCCATTAGATTTTAGCTCAATATTATCAAGTTTAATTGTTTTGCTAAATTGACCAGTAATAAATAGTTTATTATCAAAGTAGTTTAAATTAGTAATTCTGTCAATTGAATCATTACCAAAAGTTTTACCCCAAATAAAATTCCCATTTTCATCTGTTTTTTTAATGAATAAATCACTCAAACCAACAGATTGATAATTATTATTTATTAATATGTCTTGATTTAAATCAATTTCCCCATAAAAATGACCAACAGAATAAGTATTATTTTGATTGTCAGCAATAATTTTTACAATGCTATCACTATCTGCTCCTCCAAAAACATATGAATTTTTTATGTTTAATGTTTGTGACTTTAAGCCAAAAGAAATTAAAATTACAAGAGTAAGAAAGTAAGTTTTCATATTGAAAGTGTATTAAAAAGATGCATAAAATTATAAAATAAAATTTAGTGAAAATCTTATACTAATATTACTCCTCCACATACACCCGATGAACTCTCGGTGAGATGGAAGTCAAGACCTCGTAAGGAATCGTATTCATATTACTGGCGAGTTTTGTTAGTGTTTGATGTTCCCCAATGATTTCAACATCAGCTCCTACGCGTGTTTGAATATTTGTTACATCAACCATAATCATATCCATACACACATTTCCAAGGACGTTACATTTTTTCCCTTGTATATATACTGCACCGACTCCATTTCCTAATGATTTACGGTAGCCATCTGCATAACCAACAGGGATGATTGCAATGGTAGTTTCTTCGTTTGCAATAAATTGACGATTGTAGCCTACACTTTCACCAACGGTCAACTTTTTAATCTGTGAGATCACACTTTTCCAAGAAATGACTTGTTTTAATTGCTCTGCAATGATAGGATTGGAAACATAACCATACATTCCGATGCCAATGCGAACCATATCAAAATGAGCGCTAGGGTAACTTCCTATTCCTTCCGTATTTGCCAGGTGTTTGATAAACGGATAACTTATTTTGGGTTCCAACTCCTCACAAATCGTTTTAAATCGTTGAATTTGTTCTTTCGTGAAACTTGCATCTTGTCGATTATCTGCATCTGCTAAATGGCTATACACACTTTTGACGCGAATTTCAGGTTGCGCTTGTAGAACTGAAACGATTTTATTGATATCGTTTTGCTCAAATCCCAAGCGTCTCATTCCTGTATCGAATTTTAAATGAACAGGATATTGTTCTCTTTCGTTTAGAATTAACGCGTGAATAAATCCGTCTAACATTTCGAACGAATAGATAGAAGGTTCCAATTCGTATTTGATGATATCATCAAAACCTTCCTCTTCAGCGTTCATAACTAAAATGGGTAAAGTAACCCCATTGCGACGTAGTTCAACTCCTTCATCTGCATAGGCTACCCCTAAATATTCAATGCCTATTTTTTCTAAATACTGCGCAATTTTCACTGCTCCTGAACCATAAGAAGAAGCTTTAACCATTGCGAGCATTTTACAAGTGCCAGGAATCAATTGTCTGAAAATATCAATATTATGTTTAACTCCAGAAAGGTTGATTTCCAGTCTTGTTTTATGTTTTTTAAGTGTGAATAGACGCGCAATACGCTGTAAATTAGAGGCTCTCGTACCCTTTATTAAAACAGTACAGTCACGAATTTCAGATACTGGTGGAGTTTCATTATTGTGTATAAAATAAACACCATCCAATCTGAATCGATTGATAATGTGGGTAATCTCTTCTTGTTGGTAAGGTTGTAACCCGTCCGTAGCGAGAATAGCAATGCGTTTTTTTCCTAATGATATACTTAATTGGTATTCAAGGGAATGAACCAATGCATCAAGGTCCATATTATATGCATCGTTGATGATTGTCGTGTTGTTTATTCCTTCAAATGTTTCCATTCGTAACGCTAAACGTGGTAAATCTTCAATACGATTCTTTAATGTTTCATCAGAGATCGAAAGGAATTTTGCAACGGCTAACGAAATACATAAATTATGTTGACTAACAACATCTTTAAAGGGAGAAATTGATAAAAAAGAACTAAAATCTTCGTCTTTTATTTCTTCTCCATTTATTTTTTCAATAATACTTTTTGACAATTTGATAGATTGATGAAACCATGTTTTTTTAACTGAAGTAAACAAGCTTAACTTTTCATTCAAATGACTTTCTTTACTAATAAATCCTTCCGAATGTGCACTACCAAAAGAGGTGAAAACACCATAATCGGGTTGGATCATTTCCACTAATTTTTCCATTTCGTTAGGTTCCGAAATACCCGCTTCAATGAACGCAATTTTATGTTGGTGCCCCATTTCCAATAACGACAAGGCAACGCCTAATTGCGAATTGAAACTCTTGGGACTTCGAACAACAAGCATCGAATCAGATACCAAATGATACAACCATTCTTTTACCGTTGTTTTACCAGCACTACCCGTAATGGCAATGACTGGATAATGAAATTGTTTTCGGTAATTTTTAGCTAATAATTGCAGTGCAGAAAGCGGAGAAACCACCTGAAAGAAACACGCTTCTTTGTAATTAAGTTGGTCATCAAAATGTTGATTTACAACAAATAAACGTATGCCTTTTTTGTATGCTTCTGCTATGTATGTATGTCCATCTCGGTAAGAACCTTCCAAAGCAAAAAAAATCGTTTCGTTTGGATCCGTTATTTTTCGAGTATCGTACGCAATACGCTGAATAATACCCGCAGGCGTAGAGCCTTTCATCTCGGATTGGGTCCAGTTTTTAAAATCGGCTATAGAAAGGTGTAGTTGCAAAGCAGTAATTGTAGACTATAAAATTAAACATTTATGTTTGTTATTTAAGAATATCGTCGATTCAATTTATTTTATTAATTTTAAGTAACTAAGATGATAACAAACCGATTTTTAAGAGATTATATTTATGAACCAAGACATTAGGTGGGAACAACGTTTTCAAAATTTCACTCGTGCAATTACCTTATTGAAGGAAATAGAAGCTTTAGAAATCGATAAAATCTCTTTTTTGGAAAAAGAAGGAATCATACAACGTTTTGAATTTACATTGGAACTTGCTTGGAAAACCTTAAAAGACAAGATGGAATTTGACGGAATTTTGCTGGATAAAATTTCTCCAAAAATGGTATTGAAAGAGGCTTATCAAGCTAAATACATAAATGACATAGATACTTGGTTAAAAATGATTAACGATCGAAATCTGGTTAGTCATACGTATGATTTTGAAACTTTTGAGTTAATAATTCCATCGATTCAAAAGAATTATATTTCGGTATTAAATGATTTGTATTTATCTTTAATTAAAGACTAAAATATTCTAATGGATCACTTCGGACTTAAAGCAGAACAATTTGATATTCTTTCGAATATTTTCGGTTCAATTCCGAATGTACATTCCATTTATATTTACGGTTCAAGAGCAATGGGTACGAATAAAGATCGTAGCGATGTAGATTTGGTTTTAATGGATAATCAGGTTGACCGTTTTACCTTGGGTAATTTAATCTTTGAAATTAACAATAGTGATTTTCCATTTACAGTAGATTTACAAAATTTCAATACGCTTAAAAATCCAGATTTAATCAAGCATATTCAAACTCACGGAAAATTATTTTATTCAAAATAATTCCACTTTCAACATTGATCAATCAATAACTTTCCAACGGATTTATAAGAAACACCTTATAAAGTCCTTATTTTCGTTATCTTAAAATTTAAAATTCATTCATAGCGCGTATTATGGAAGAGAAAGCGAAAAAAAGTAAAGTAAAATCGATTTTAAAGTGGACCGGAATTTCACTAGGTGTATTGATTATCATTGGTATCACTATTCCGATTATTTTCAAAGATGACATTAAAGCAGCCGTTCTAAAAGAGGCAAATAAGTCCTTGTTGGCTGATGTTGAATTGAAAGATTTCGATTTGACCTTTATCTCTTCGTTTCCTCACATTACCGCAAAATTAGAGGGATTAAAAGTTACCGGAAAAGACAAAAACTTCAAAGGAGTAGTGCTTGCTAGTATGGAAAGTTTCGAAGCGCACCTTAATTTTTGGAGTGTAGTTGGTGGTGATAAAATGGAGGTAGAAGCCATTACGTTGAATAAACCTGCTTTCGATGTGCGTGTTTTAAAAGATGGTACTGCAAATTACAACATTGTAAAACCAGACTCAATCAAAACACCCGAAGAAAAAGAAGAACCTTCTGCATTCAAATTAAGTCTGAAAAAATACGAAATCAACAATGCGAATATTCGTTATGATGATGCAAGTATGGATCTATTTACCGATATCAAAAACTTTACACACGTTGGAAAAGGAGATTTGTCTGCGGATGTAATTGATTTTGAAACAATCACTTCGATGGATGCTTTCACATACGAAATGGATGGAATGTCGTATTTGAGTGAGGTTAAAACGAATTTTGTTGTGAATCTATTGATGGAGTTCACAGAGAAGACTTCTAAATTCACCTTGAAAGAAAATACCTTCGAATTAAATGCCTTGAAATTTTCGTTAGATGGTTTCTATGAAATGTTGGAGAAAAAAGACAATATGGATTTGAAATTAAACGCTTCGGAAGCAACGTTCAAAGATTTCCTTTCATTAATTCCTTCTTTCTACAAATCTGGGTATGAAAATATGGTGACAAACGGAACCTTGGCTATGCACGCGAAAGTGAAGGGAGTTATGGACGACAAAAATATGCCAGGTTGGGATGCTGGAATTGTGGTGAAAAACGCTTCTGTTCAATATCAAGGTCTTCCTCAATCGATTAAAAACATTGCGATTAAAGCAGGTTCATCTTTTGCAGGTGGGGCAGATATGGACTTGATGAAAGTAGACGTAGATAAATTTCACGCTGATTTTGCAGGAAACGTATTAGACCTTGTATTAAAAATGCGTAACCCAATGACCGACCCATTGATTGATGCAAATCTAAAAGCGAAAGTCAATTTAGCAACTTTGGGTCAAGTGATGCCAATGGCTCCCGGAGAACAATACAAAGGAAAATTAAATGCGGATATCGCTTTAAATGGAAGAATGAGTACTATCGAACAAGAACGTTACGAAGAGTTTAAAGCAGATGGTTTGATTGAATTGATGGATGTACTTTACAAATCAGTGGATTTACCAGCACCTGTTCAGGTTAGTAATATGAAATTACAATTTACACCAAAAAATCTACGTTTAGAGAATTTGATGGCTAAAATGGGGTCTAGCGATTTCAATATGAATGGAACGATTGACAATTATTTGGCCTATGTATTTAGAAATGAATTATTAAAAGGAACGTTTAATTTCAATAGTAATACCTTAGATTTAGACGCTTTGATGGGAACTTCTACAACAACTACGCCTGCACCAACAGCAGATACACCAGCTGAACAAACACCAACTTCATCAGAGCCGTTTTTAATTCCGGATAACCTAGATGTTACTTTAAATATGGATGTGAAAACGATAAAATACAACGGAATTTCTATACAAAATACCAAAGGTTCAGTAGGGTTAAAAGAAGAAATCGCTTCGTTGAATAATTTAAAAATGAATGTATTAGGAGGAACAGTTGGGTTAGATGGTTCGTATAACACACAAAATCATCAAAAACCAGCGGTGAATTTTAGTTACAATATTCAACAAATTGCCATTGCTGAACTAGCGAAAAACTTCGTTACAATCGAAAAATTAGCACCGATTGCAAAATATGCCAAAGGTAAAATTTCGACTTCGTTTACTATGAAAACGATTTTACAACCCTCTATGGAACCAGTTTACAGCACATTAACTGGAAATGGTGATATTGCGTCAAATGAGATTTCAATTTCTGGATTTGAGCCATTGAATAAATTAGCAAATGAATTGAATATGCAGAAATTAGCGACGCAAACATTGCGAGACTTTAAAGCAAAATTCAAATTTGAAAATGGAAAAATTTCCTTGACACCATTCACCGTGAAATTAGGAAAAATCAACACAGACGTTTCAGGTTCAACTTCTTTCGAACAAGATATGGATTACAAATTGATGTTGAATATTCCACGTGAAGAAATTCCTGCATCTGCGTTAAAAACAGTAGAAGAAGGACTTAAAAAATTGAATAATTTACCGATTAAATTGAAGTTACAAGAATTGCCAGCAATCATTCCTGTTCCTGCATCAATTACAGGAAAAGTGACAAAACCAGTGGTGAAAGTAGATTTAAAAGAGGCGATTGGAAAATTAACAGGTAACTTAAAAAATTCGGCGAAAGATGCAGTTAATCAAGCGAAAGATTCGGTAAAAACAGTAGTAAAGCAAAAAGTTACTGAAAAAGTAAACGAAGTTAAAGAAGACCTAAACAAGAAAAAACAAGAAGCCATTGCAGAAGCTCAACGCCAAGCAGATAAAGTAAAAGCAGAAGCAAAAAGAGCAGCTGATGCAGTAAGAGCAGCAGGTAACAAACAAGCAGATGCGTTAGTTGCTGAAGCAGGAGGAAATCCAATTAAGAAAAAATTGGCTGAAACCGCTGCTGCGAAAATTCGTAAAACGGCCGATGATAAAGCAAAAAAAATAGAACAAGAAGCCAACCAAAAGGCGGATGATATTATGAATAAAGTAAAAAACAATTAATATAACATCGATATGAGACTTCAAAACTTAATAATATTATCTCTATTCGTTATAACGAATACTTTAATTTTTTCTCAAAAGTCATCTTTAAATGTAAAACAATTTACGCTTGAAAATGGGTTAACGGTCTATCTAAATCCAGATAATAACGCAAATAGTACTTACGGATTGGTTGTGATCAAAGCAGGGAGCAAAAATGATCCTTCCGATGCAACAGGTTTGGCACATTATCTTGAACATTTTTTGTTTAAAGGGACAACAGAATTGGGGACTACCAACTATGAAAAAGAAAAACCATTTTTGGATTCCATTGTATATTACTACGATTTATTAGGAAAAACGAATGATAATACTGAACGCAAAAGAATTCAAAAATTGATTAATAATCAAAGTGTTCAAAGTGCTAAATACGCAAACCCAACAGAGTTTGATAAATTGATTAAAAGCATAGGTGGGACTGGTTTGAATGCTTTTACTGCAACGGATATGACGGTTTACCACAATGCATTTCCAGGTGAACAAGTAGAGAAATGGGTAGAACTTTATGCTCATCGTTTTCACAAACCTGTTTTTAGATCGTTTCAATCTGAATTAGAAGTGGTATATGAAGAGAAAAATAAAGGGATGGATAATCCGTATCAATCTTTGTATGAGGAGGTGAATAAAAAGTTATTCAAATACCATCCGTATGGAACGCAAACAACAATTGGAACCACTGAACATTTAAAAAATCCATCACTAACTAAAATGTATCAATTTTTTAATGATTATTATGTTCCTAATAATATGGCCATTGTGCTTTCTGGAAACTTTGATCCAATTTCTGCTAGAAAAGCAATTGAGACCTGTTTTTCAACATTGGTTAAAAAGGAGATCCCTCAATTTCCAAATCATAAAGTTTCAACTTTTGAAAAACAGGAAGTATTAGAATTGAATTACACACCTATTAATTATGGCTTGCTTGCATTCAAAACATTTCCAAAAGGAAGTAAAGATGAATTAGGATTTGAATTATGTAATAAATTGTTATTGAACGAGTCTCAAACAGGGATTTTAAATCAATTGAAATCGCAAGGTAAAGTTTTATTTATTACTAATGTGAATTTATCGTATGCCGATGACGGAGCCTATATGATATCTTATGGACCTAAAACTAACGGACTATCATTTCAAGAAGTTGAAAAACAAATCCTTGACGGAATAGAAAAGTTAAAAAACGGGAATTTTTCTGATACTAATTTATTGATTATCAAACAAGAAATTCGAAGAAAAAAATTACAAGAATTAGAAAGCGAATACAATCGTGCGATGGCTTTAGCAAATCTTTTTACGATGGGAACTTCTTGGGATGAGTATTTAAAAAAAATAGAACGTATTGATGCTATCACAAAAGAGGATATCGTGAAATTAGCACAACGAATTTTTCAAGAAAATCTACTATTTGTTCGTTCTTCGGTAGGGAATTCACCAAAAGAAACGTTGAATAAACCTGGTTTCGAAGCAGTAAAAACGGATCAAAAAACACCTTCTATTTTTGCAGAAAAATTTTTACAAACTAAAATAGAACCTGCTCAAATAAAGTACATTGATTATGATAAAGATTGTCAAGTAACTCAAATTGGACCTTTTGATAAATTGTATCAAAATTACAATCCTTACAACGAATTATTTACTTTGAAAATTCAACGTAAAGTTGGTTCAGATACACTAAAATATTTAGATTTTTTACCGAGTGTATTTAGTTATATACATTCCAAAAATTATGATTTACAAACGCTGAAAAAGAAATTTGCAATGCTTGGGATAAATTATCAAGCGGGGGTATCAAACAATCGACTTACTTATACATTTGAAGGGTTTAAATCGAATTTGGAAACAGCATTACCAGTCATAAATGATTTACTAACAAATCCTATTTTAGATGAGCAATATTTGAAAAATACGGTGGATGCTATTTTAACAAATCGTGTTTCAGAATTGAAAGATCCAACACAATTGGGTTCTATGTTGTTTAATGCTTCAATTTATGGTGAAAAAGCACCTGCTTTAAGTCGTTTATCTTCTGATGAACTAAAGAATATTAAAACGCAAGATATTGTAAATGATCTATTAAAATCCAATTCGTATGAAACTGTTTGGCATTTTGTAGGAAATCTACCAGTTAAAAAATTAAAAAGTTTGATTTCAAAAGAATTTAAAACTGCATCAACCAAAGGGGTTTCAATAACTAACAAAGAATATAAACACATACCTTCAAATACTATCTATTACATTAATGATCCAAAAGCAGTACAAAGTCAAGTATTCTATGTATTGAAAACACCAGATTATCAAGATATTCCAAAGCAAAATGTGAAAGCAGATGCTTTTAACACGTATTTAAGTGACGGATTTTCTGGTTTATTGATGCAAGAAATACGTGAGTTTAGATCATTAGCATATACTACTTCTGGGTCATTCAATAAGCCCTATTTTGGAAATAGTCCTGGTATTTTTTATGCATATGTTGGCTGTCAAAGTGATAAAACAAACGATGCAGTTCAGGTACTTGATTCTTTGATACGCTTTATGCCATCTAAGCCAGAAAGAATGGAATCGATTAAATTAATGCTAAAAAATTCAAGTGCATCATCCTATCCAAATTTTAGAAGTTTGTCTTCAGCAATCGATTTTGGAAAGCAATTAGGCTATAAACACTCTCCAAAACTGGATGAATATCCTTTGTACCAAACGTTAACTTTTGATGATGTTTATGATTTTTACAAACAAAACATTCAAAATCAGAATCATATCATTACAATTTATGGTAATATGAACAATATTGATAAAGAAAAATTGAAATCGATGGGTAACGTTGTTGAGTTATCCTTATCAGATATTCGTAAGAATTAATGGGTTTTAACGTATTATTAGTAGCAATTGGAGGAGCATTAGGTAGTGTATTACGCTACCTAACTTCTTTATTTATCGCTCATTATTTTTCTGGAAAATTTCCATTAGCAACATTCATAATCAATTTTATAGGTTGTTTTTTGATTGGTATTTTCTTGCATTTTTCTTTACGAGCAGATGAAAAACTCAAATACTTATTCGTAATTGGTTTTTGTGGAGGATATACTACTTTTTCCACTTTCGCTAATGAAAATTTACAACTCATACACAATGGAAACGCTATTTTAGCGTTAACCTACACATTGGCAAGTGTTATTTTAGGAATACTGGCTGTTTGGTTAGGGATGTTGGTGATGAAGAGTTTTTAAGTTCTATTTAATTTAGTTATTATGAAAATATTGAAAAACAACCTTTTAATTTTATTGTTTTTATTTGCAACTCACAAAACGATTCAAGCACAAGATTCTCAATTTACAATTAAGAAATTTACCCTTGACAATGGGTTGACCGTTATTTTAAACCCAGATCCGAGTGCGATAGCTGTTTATGGTGCTATGGCGGTAAAAGCAGGTAGTAAAAATGATCCGAAAGATGCGACTGGGATGGCACATTACTTAGAGCATCTTTTATTTAAAGGGACAATGGATTTGGGTACAACAGATTATGCTAAAGAAAAGCCCTTTTTAGACTCAATAGTCTATTATTACGATTTATTAGGCAAAACGATAGATGATAAAGAACGTAAAAGAATTCAAAAATTAATTAATCAACAAAGTGTTCAAAGTGCAAAATATGCAAATCCAACTGAATTCGATAAATTGATAAAAAGTATTGGCGGAACGGGGTTAAATGCATTTACCTCAAATGATATGACAGTGTATCATAATGCTTTTCCTGGTGAACAAATGGAGAAATGGTTAGAATTGTATGCGCATCGCTTTCAAAATCCAGTATTTCGCTCTTTTCAGTCGGAGTTAGAAGTTGTCTATGAAGAGAAAAATAGATCTATGGATAGCCCGTTTAATCGTGTTTTTGAGGAATTCCAAGCAGCATTATTTAAAACACATCCCTATGGAACACAAAGTACAATTGGTACTGTGGAACATTTGAAAAATCCATCGTTAACAAAGATGTACAAGTATTTCAATGATTATTATGTTGCTAATAATATGGGGCTTATTATCTCTGGAAATTTTGATGTTACACTTGCTGAACGGGTTATTAAAGATAAATTTTCGAAATTAAGAAGTGCTCCCGTACCAGAATTTCCGAATTATCCGAGTAGTACTTTTGACAAGATAGAGAAAATTAAAGTAAAATATACTCCTATAAAAATAGGTGCATTAGGTTTTAAAACATTTGGAAATAATCATCCTGATGCTTCTGCTTTGGAAATTTGCAATGGACTTTTAAGTAATCGGGCACAAACAGGATATTTGGATAAACTTCATTTGGATGGTAAAGTTTTAGAAGCAGCAGTTATGAATATGACCTACAATGACGATGGCGCAAATATCATGTATGTTGTTCCAAAATTAGTAGGGCAATCTTTTGAGGAAGCGGAAGAGCTATTATTGGCTGAAGTGGAAAAAATTAAAAAAGGAGCGTTTTCAGATACATTGCTCGAAAATATAAAACAAAGTATAGCTATTACAAGAAAACAAGAATTAGAAAATGAAGAGAATAGATGTATGACCTTGGTTTATTTGTTTTGTCAGGGTTCTTCTTGGGAAAAATATACATCAGAATTAGAAAGAATCAATGCCCTTACTAAAGATGACATCATCCAAGTTGCAAAAAAATATTTTACAGATAAATATTTGGTTTATAATTCTTCAACGGGTTTCCCTAAAAAAGAGACGTTGGATAAACCAGGCTTCGAGCCTGTAGTAACCGATCAAAAAATTGAATCTACTTACGCTACTCGATTTTTATCTGATGTAAAATTAACCGATAATCCTAGAATTTTAGATTATGAAAAAGATGCTAAATTATTAAAGGTAAACGGTTCAGATTTGTATTTGACAAAGAATCCTTATAATGATATATTTAGTTTACAAATTGTAAGAGGGGTTGGAAAAGATAGCATACCACATTTGGAATATGCACTTGATTTATTTGATTATTTCTACACAAAAGACTTCAATCGTGATGCTTTGAAGAAAGAATTTGATCGCTTGGGTGTCTCTACTTATGCATGGGCAACGAATAACCGAACTACATTTTATTTTTCGGGTTTAGAAAAGAATTTACAAACTGCACTTCCATTAATTAGAGAACTTATTTATGCACCTAAAGTAGATCAGAAATCACTTGAAACTATCGTTGAACAAATTAAAAATGAAAGAAAGTCAGAGTTGAAAGATCCGAATGGAATGGGAAGAATGTTGCTTGACTATGCATTAAAAGGAAAGGCATCAAATTATTTAAGTAGATTGCCGATCAAAGAGGTAGAAAAATTAAAGGCCGATTCATTGATTTCAATATTCAAGCAAACTGAAAAATATGCTATAACCTATCATTTTACAGGAAATATAGAGGAGTCAGAAATTGTTAAAATGTTTGAAAAACAATTGCCTCCAGTCAGTTATACGATACAAGTTTCTCATTTAGATGAAGCGAAATTACCAATTACCAAAAATCAAGTATTGTTAATGGGTAATAATAAAGTAGTTCAAAGTCAAATTTACTATTTACTAAATACACCAAATTTCTCTGGTGAAACGAAAGACAAAGTGTTAGCCGAAGCTTTTAATAATTATGTAAGTGATGGATTTTCAGGATTATTAATGCAAGAGATTAGAGAATACCGTTCTTTGGCTTATGCAACCGGAGGTTCTTTCATTGCACCAATTCAAAAAAATAAACCAGGTTATTTTTACGCTTATATTGGTTGTCAGGTAGATAAAACGAATGAAGCAGTTGGTGTTTTAGATTCAATTATGAAATATTTACCTCAAAAACCGGAAAGAATAGATCTAGTCAGATCAGGGTTGATTAATTCAATTACAAGTAATTATCCTAATTTCCGTAGTTTATCAACTCGAATAGCATATGGCAAAGAATTGGGCTATAGTGAATCTCCTTTGAAAAAAGAATTTGAATTATATAAAAACTTACAATTCAATGATATTAACAGGTTTTACGAACAAAACATTCTCAATAGACCTCGTGTTATTACGATTTATGGAAATTTGAAAAAAATAGATCTAAAGCAATTACAAAACTTCGGTGAAATTCAAAAGTTGAGAATAAAAGATATTCGAATAGATTAATAGGTATGAAAAGTCAATATACTATGACATTTTTCTAAATCAATCTTTTCAAATACAGCTGTATCGTATTTTCTAGCCCTAAATAAATTGCATCTGAAATCAATGCGTGTCCGATGGAAACTTCTGCTAAATGCGGAATTTTTTCTTTGAAATAAGCCAAATTTTCTAGGCTTAAATCGTGTCCAGCGTTTATTCCTAATCCTAATTCGTGAGCCAAATCAGCAGCAGCGACATAAGGCGCAATTGCTTCCTCACAGTTGATAGGGTAGTGTTCTGCAAATGGACCTGTATATAATTCGATGCGGTCTACTCCCGTTTTTGCCGCATATTCAATGTTTTTCAGGTTGGTATCAACGAAAATAGAGGTACGAACTCCGTGTTTTTTGATTTCAGTTATGATGTTTCGTAAGTTTTCCAAATGGGTTTCTGTATCCCATCCAGCATTCGAAGTCAATACGTGTGGTGGATCAGGAACCAACGTCGCCTGTGCAGGTTTCAATTCAGCAATTAAATTCATATAACGCTCATCAGGATAGCCTTCTATGTTATATTCGGTAGTAACTACCTTTGATAGGTCGTAGGTATCTTTTGTGGTAATGTGTCTTTCATCGGGACGAGGATGTACAGTAATTCCTTGTGCACCAAAGCGCTCACAATCAATGGCAACTTGAACTACATTCGGTGTATTTCCTCCTCTTGCATTACGAATAGTCGCTATTTTGTTGATGTTGACGCTTAATTTTGTTTCCATAACCACGTTTTTTGACCTATACAAAGGTACAATTAATATTCTCTCTAACTTTGCCTTGTTACATTTCATCGGATGGTAAGTTTAGTTATCCAATTGCTAATCTTACAATCTTAAATCTGTAATCTTTTAATCTTCTAATTTTAAAATAATTTTTAATCGAAGCGTAATCTCTATGTCGCCTTTTAAATATTCTAAATTTATAAAGCGTTAGCGTTACGAGATCTAAATATGCACCTAGTAATTGGTTTGCGTTAATTTTGAGGAAATGAAACGTAATACAAATTGGTGTTTGAGGAATCAGCTTCAGCTGAGACGAGTTTCAATTTGTATAGTGAAATACCCCGTAAAAATTAGCAAACTTATTACAGTGCTAGACTTTTTGGCTCTACCTTTTTTGGCAATGAAAAAAGGTAGAATAGATTATTTAGAAATCACCACCTCATATGAAAACTTCACACTTTTCTTTTCGCCTGCTTCCATTTTCAAATCCCAGGTAAGTTTTCCATCTTTATCATCCACCTTTGCATTGTTATTTTCAAAACGCTCGATTTTGATAGCTTCTCTGTTTGATAATGGATATTGATCTTCCACTTTAACATTGATCGCAACGTTTTTATTGTTTTTCACAGTGATTTCGTTTGTGACATTTTCTTTCGCATTACCAAACATTTTCTTGTCTGTTTTTATGCGTTTGTTATCGTAGTTTACTACCAATTGTTTGTCTCTACCTAATGAAATCTCTAAGGTATCAGAAAGGATATTTTTATCGATGTTGGTTTCTCCCACATAGTTCCCTTGGTAGAAAATATTTGATTTCCCTGGGATTAAATTCAATTGGGTCCAATTCGCAATGGAAGCATATAAAAACGCATCTTTATCCAATTTCGGAACCATGTAATAAGCGTAATTTACAGGTACTTCCACCTCATTGATTTTGACCAAATAATCTTCTCCATCTGAATTGATTGAATAGGGGATTTCGATAGGATACTCTTTGCTGATTACGGAATTTGATAGCAATACTTCTGATCCCGGAACAATACTTTTCATATCTCTAGCAGACATATCGCTTTTAACCCCCATCATAGGAGCACTTGCCATACCTCTCACTTTTAACCCATCAACATTCCCCTCATAACTTGCATTGGTTAATGCCATTTGTGTTACTTCTAAATCTCGTTCGTTTTGTCCAAGTACCAAATCGATATTATTGATTCTGTTTTTATTAATATAAACGTATTGTTTAGAAATGGATTGTCGTCCTTGATATTCAACGCTTACATAATAAGTTCCTTCACGCAAAGGCTTGATAGCAAATTGACCATTTTTATCAGTAACTAAATGGGCACACTCTTGGTTACTGTTGTCGTAAATCGTGATTTGTGCGAACTGAATACCATCACCTAAACTAGTTACTTTTCCCTGTAGTGCACCAAAATTATTTTCTGTAGTTGAACTTCTTTGTTCGTATCCCCCTACATACCAAGGATTCAACGTTGGTTTTTTTCCACTTAAGGATGGATCATAACTAGAAAGTTTCAACTGAACGTTTTTCCAATTTTCACCGGTTGATTGAAATACGTTTGCGTTATAATTGATAGTCAATGGTTTGTTAATTTCATCTACACGAAAATCGTAGGTTGGTTCCCAACCAGCGTTGCTTGTGAAATAAGAAAAAGTAAGGTTTCCATTAATTACACTTTTACATTCTATGGAAACTAAAATTTCAGAGTAAGTATTGATTTTTCTGCTTCGTAATTCGTTCAATTTTTGATAGATATCTTGTTTGTCATCTACCATTTTTTCTAAGGAAGATTTTAATTGTAAGGTATTTGCTTTGATTTCATTTAATCGTGCTCGGTAATAAATAGCAGCTTCTTTGATCTCAATAACACTTGAACCTGCTCCATTTTTATTGAGATTACTATTATCCAGTAATAACTTTTCTTCTAATTCAAATACATAAATTTTATTTTTAATGTCCTCAATTGCAATGTTTTTTGCTTTTAATTGTTCTTCAACTTGTTTGATTTCTTGGTCTTTTTTTAATTGTCTTTGGAATTCCAAACGGTGTTTTACTGACAGTACTTCACAATTTGCCATACCATTTACTTGTATAGATTGCTTGTCAATTCCTTGTGGAAGTTGTTCTAATACTATAAAATGGGTTCCTTTGTTTAGAGATAGATTTCCAGCACGAAAAACTTGAGCACCAGAGAAATATAAGGTAACATTTTTTACAGAAGATTTCACTCTTAAGGTGTCAGCGGCAAAACTTTGACTAGTTAAAACGATAACAAAAAATAAAAATAGTAGATTTAATTTCATAAAGTAAGATTAATGAGTTGCTAATTTAAACATTCTTTATCACTAACGATTTAGATGTAAAATTATTACTAACCAATCTTACAATAGGGTAGTTGTTTTAACTTTTTTTATAAATACTTCGATGTTATAAATAGATTATATTTATGCAATATTATTTTCATTATGAAACTTATTGTCATTTCTCTGCTAACTTTTTTAGCATATGTGCCTACAAACCTATATAAATTGAAAGTAGAGGTTATTGGCTTGCGATCAAACAAGGGACAAATGATGATGGCACTTTATAGAGATGTAGATGAATTCCCAACCAAAAAAGGCAGGTATAAACATTTAATACTTACTCCTCATAACCATGTGGCTACAGGTGTATTTGAGGATTTACATCCAGGAAAATATGCGGTTGCAGTTATTTTGGATGAAAATAAGAGTTTCGATATGGATAAAAATATGTTTGGTTTTCCTTTGGAACAATACGGTTTTTCAAACAATGCCCGAGAACAATTAAGCGCTCCTTCCTTTCAAAAAGCATCCTTCGAATTGCATACCGATCGAAAAATTCAGATAAAGGTCGAGTAAAGACTTTATTTTATTCCTAAACACTAACAACTTTAGTTTTTAGTCTAATGTCTAATGTCTCAGGTCTTTTTGTCTAATGTCTTTTGTCTGATGTCTTTTGTCTGATGTCTTTTGTCTAGCGTCTTAAACCCCTCCCTCTTTATGTTTCTCAATACTTAAAGTCAACTCGATAAAGTCTTCAACGGATAAACGTTCTGGTCTTATTTCTAAAAAACGACTTTCAAATGGTCTTCCTTCTAAAAAGGGTTTGATCGAATTTCGAATCATTTTACGACGTTGATTGAAACAAGCTTTGACAACTTGGAAGAATAATTTTTCGTTACAAGGCAAAGCATCACGTTTGTTTCTCGTTAAGCGTATAACTCCCGATTTTACTTTGGGTGGTGGATTGAATACATGCTCGTCAACTGTAAAACAATATTTTATATCATAAAAAGTTTGTAGCAATACACTGATGATTCCGTAGGTTTTAGTCCCGGGTTTTTCAGCAACACGTTCAGCCACTTCTTTTTGAAACATTCCCATGATTTCAGGGATTTGATTGCGGTATTCTAAACAGCGGAATAAGATTTGAGAAGAGATATTATAGGGGAAATTACCAACTACCGCAAATGGTTCATTTCCAAAATAATTAGCCAAGTTTACTTTTAAAAAGTCAGCTTCGATAATCCTATCTCCTAACGCTGGAAAATGCTCTTGTAAATATGGAATTGAATCACGATCAATGTCCATTACCCACACTTCATTTTCCGTTTTTTCCAATAAATAAGTAGTTAAAGCCCCCATTCCTGGACCAATTTCTAACACTCGATGGCAATCCATATGAGAATCAAATTGATCAGCGATGCGCTTACTTACATTTTTATCAATTAAAAAATGTTGTCCAAGGTTTTTCTTTGCTCTAACCGACATTCGGATGGAATTGTTCAATCACATTCAAAATCGTACGAAAAGCAGCAAATTTTCCTGCATACCTGTCCGTATGTTCTTTCTGTAAACGAGGTGCATGCGTACTTTGGTATTCTTCATACACTTCTTGTGAAGGACTCAAGTACATTACTGAGTAGGTAACTCCACCTTCTTCTTCTCCGTGAATACGAGAAATTTTTCCTTCGATAAAACAACCTGTATTAATTACATCTGGAATGTGTGTAGAACGCATCCATTGTAACCAATCTTCCTGAATTTCAGGATCTATGCTAACGGTAACATTGTAAAGTATCATAATTACAAAGTTAGGTAAAGATTTAGCTTATAGAAATTTTTTAAGGTATAATTAAACTTTCGGGATTTTAATTAGTCAAACCATCAAACCATCAGCAATAAAAAGATTTAGTTTAATTTTGAAATAATATTTATTCTATGAAAAAAGCATTACTAATAATTTGTATTTCAATTGGAAGTTTTTCTTTTAGTCAAAACAATGAAGGAAGACCTACACTCAAACTAGAATTGCGTTCCAATGCAAAAGATGAGGTAATTACTCGCATTGATAACGATAAAAAAGAGCAACGCATTGAATTGAGAAAAGAACAAATTCAAGAACGAATTTCACGTAAATTGGAAAGAAAACACGAAAGACCTCATTTTGATAATGGTAATAGGCATGATAATGAAAAAACACGTGAAATCAACAAAGATAAGGTAAGAGAGCGTCGTGAAAAACGTAGAGAAATTATTAGAGAACGCAGAAATGGGTAGGGATATGAAAAAATGGATAATAATATTGTTGTGTTTAGTTAACATTTCAACCTTCGCTCAACAAACAAATTCAGATTTCGAATCTGCTTTGAAATTTGCAAAAGAAAAGCAATCTGAAAAAGCAATAGAAACGTTATTACAGCTTGAAAAGACAAAAGGTCCATCTGCTGACCTTTATTTTTATTTAGGAAATTCCTACATGGATCTTCAGCAATATGATAATGCATTGATGGCATTTTCTAATGCGATTTTAAATGACAAAAAATATAAAGAAGCAATTTATAATCGTGCAAATATTTATTATTTCTTGAAAGATTATAAAAAAGCGTTGGAGGATTTTGATACTTATGTTTCATTAGATAGTTTAAAAGGAATAGCATTTTACGACAGAGGAAATGTATATTTCAAATTAGAGAAATACGAAAAAGCTGAAAAAGATTTCCTGACTGCTGCAAAGTTAAAACCAACAAACGAAGCGGTATTTTTTGATTTAGGGAATACCTATTTTAAGCTAGAAAAGTTAGAAGATGCCATTAGAGCATTTGATATGGCAATCGAATTGAACCCAAATATTGCTGGTTATTATTTTAATAGAGCTATTGTTGAATATAATTTAGGTTTTCCAGAAGATGCATGTTCTGATTTTCAAAATGCAGCAGAATTAGGTGACACCGAAGCTGCTGGTTATATAAAGGAGTTTTGTCATTAAATTAGTATACTATTGAAGATAAATAAGTTATTTATTTTTTTTATTTTAATTTGTCAAGGATATCTTTCACAAACTGTGAAGGATACTGTCGTTTCTGATAGTATTGATCCTGTGTATCGTAGGTTACGGCTTGCGCTTAATTATTCGAGTGCAAATACGTTTTTGGGAAAAAAAGATTCTCTTTCTATTCCAATTTTAACGCCTACCATTAAGTATACCACCTCGAAAGATTTCTTTTATCAATTGAACTTAGTGCATTCGAATACAACGGATAAATTATTTGATCAGCTGGATTTACGTGCTGGTTATAATCATTATTTTAACGATCAATGGAATGCGACTTTATCTTATACACGCTCCTTTTACAGCAAAGCTGTTGATCGATTCAATTCCATTGTCAATAATGATATCAACTTGTTTGTTGGCTATGATTGGGATTATGTGTACTCTGCTTTGAGTTTAGATTATACGAGTGGATCAAAAGCGTATAACTATACATACTACGATACCATTAAAGGTCCTTTGGGTAAGAAACACATTATAGAGTCTAAAGAGTCAGGGAATCTTAGTGCTAAAGATTTCACGGTTACTTTCATGAATTCGCGTCAATTTTACTTTTACGATCTTTTTAATGAAGTCGATAAATTAATCGTTTGTCCTGAAATTGATGTGTATTTTGGAACTCAAAATTCGGTACAACAAAGCAGTACGATAAGAAAATTGGTAAAAGGGAAAAAACAAAAAACGATTACTTCTTCAGATAATACAACTTCTCCTTTTATGGCATATTCATTCAATTTAGATTTGCGTTATGTTTACAAGCGAATCACCTTGAATCTTTCGCCGTATTATACGATTCCTCAAAAAATGGCTTCGGATACCTATGTTCAACAGCCGTTTTTTGTCATGTATGGAGGACTTTTCTATACGTGGAAATGGGAGAAAAAATAATTTTTCAAAAAAAATGTTTTTAGATTAAACCTTTTATCTTTGGTATAGTCTAATCACTAAATCTCAAAAGTTAAAATATGAAAAAGAACCCTTCATTTATGGTAAAGTCTTTATTTATGGCTGGATTATGTACTGCTTTATTTGCTTGTAACAGACAGACAGTTACGGATGATACTTCAACAATTACGAATGATGATAACGCTGCTGAAAATGCATTTTATGACATGAAAGTTGCTGGAGATGCTGCTGGTACCCAAGAAACCTCTAAATTAAAATCCTTTGAAAAAGGATTGAAAGATTCTTGTATCACAGTTAAAGTCATCGATTTTGATTCAATTTCTAAAAAAGGAAAGGTAGAATTAGATTTCGGATCAACGAATTGTCCATGTAAGGACGGTAAACTACGTCGTGGTAAAATCGAAGTTGAGTACAAACCGGCAAATACAATCATTGGTTCTGAAGTTATTTACACAGCAAACCAATATTTTGTGAATGATTATGGAATTTCAGGAAAAAAATCAGTGAAAATTGAAGCACCTTATTCATGGAGAATCCATGTTGAAAATGGGGTGGTAACTCGTCCTGACGGAAAAACAATTACCTGGTCATCGGATCGCGTGAGAAAAATGGTTGCTGGTACTTCTACCCCACTAGATCCAACGGATGATTCATTTGAAGTAACAGGGACTTCTTCAGGTAAAAATTCTGCTGGAAATGATTATTCATTCGAAACAGAAACGCCTTTGTTATTCTCTTACGGATGTCAATACATTTCTTCTGGTAAATTAAAAATCAAACGTTCTGGTAAAAAAGATGCAGTAGTGGATTATGGTGATGGAACCTGTGATGACAAAGGAACAGTGACTGTAGGCACTTGGACTAAAGACATTACATTAAAAGGTAAATTAGCGAAGTAATTTCGCACAAAATCGTTAAAATGAAAACGGCTATCCCTTGATGAGGTAGCCGTTTTTTTGATTACTTGTCGTCAACAGAAATGGATTAAAATTGTTAACTACCAACAACAAAAAATCCCCTTTTTAAATTCAAAAATCACATAATTCATAGGAATAATGTGTAAAAAATCACATAATTCATAGGAATAATGTGTAAAAAATCACGTAATTCATAGGAATGTGTTTTGTTATTCTTTATTTTTACGTTGAATTTAGAACGTAATCTATGGATAGAATCATTCATAAAGAATTAGTTAACTGGAAAAATAAACCAAATAGAAAACCGCTTTTGGTACAAGGTGCTCGTCAGGTTGGTAAAACCTATGCAATTAAAGCATTTGGGAAGTCTGATTTTTCTCAATGTATATATCTCAATTTTGATGAAAATCCTGAATACAAAGATTTCTTCAAAAATACCAAAGAGGTTTCGCGTATCATTACAAACATAGAATTAGCTTTTGGGGTAAAAATTGAACCTGAAAACACCTTATTATTTTTTGATGAAATTCAAGAATGCAATGAGGCTTTAAACACATTGAAGTATTTCTATGAAAATCATCCGGAATATTATGTATGCTGTGCTGGTTCGTTGTTAGGTGTTGCCTTAAGTCGTGGGAATTCATTTCCAGTAGGGAAAGTTGATTTTTGTACGATGTATCCGCTCACCTTTGAGGAATTTTTACAAGCCACAGACTTGAAATTATTTACCTATTATCAAAAGATAGAACGTATAGAACCAATACCCAGTCTATTTTTTAATCAATTAGAAGAAAAATTCAAGATATACATACTAACGGGGGGGATGCCGGAAGCGATTTTAACCTATACAACGACCAAAAATACAGAACAGGTTCAGACGGTTTTGCAAAATATATTGCGTGCTTATTCATTGGATTTTTCTAAATATTCATCCAATAAAGATGTCGTTAAAATCTTACATATTTGGAATTCAATCCCCTCACAATTAGCCAAAGAAAACAAGAAATTTTTATATCAAACGGTGAAAAGTGGGGCAAGAGCACGAGAATATGAAGATGCTTTAAATTGGTTAGTCAATGCTGGATTAGTGTATAAAATTTACAGAAGTAATAAACCCGCTTTTCCTGTGTCCGCCTATGATGATTTGAATGCTTTTAAAATTTATTTACTCGACGTTGGTTTATTAAGACGTTTTGCCAATCTTGATCCAAGTATAGTGTTAAATGGACATTCACTTTATTCAGAGTTTAAAGGTTCGCTCATAGAAAATTATGTATTACAGAGTTTATTATCGCAAACAGAAGAAATCCCTCGTTATTGGACTTCAGAAAACACTGCTGAAGTAGATTTTATGTTACCCTATAAAAATGAAATCATTCCGATTGAGGTAAAGTCTGGTGAAAATGTTAAAAGTAAAAGTTTATCAATTTACCGTAAAAATTACGAGCCACGCATCAGTTTACGTTTTTCTCTGAAAAATTTAAATTTCGACGATGGATTATTAAACATCCCACTTTTCCTCGTGGATAAGACATTTCACTTGTTAGAAAAATTATAAAATTTATTTTTTTTTAATTTTCATTGAACCTTTTTCGTACTCGTGAGTAATATGTTTGAAATTTCATCATTCCTTTTTTCCCCTTCGTTTTGGAGTTAAAATCAATCGTAACGATTGGTCATAGGTAAAGTAATTCCACACCCAATTTAAGAAGGTTTGTATTTTGTTTTTCGTTCCGATGAGGGAAATTAAATGAACAAACATCCACACGCACCACGCAAAAAATCCAGCGAATTTCATCGATGGAAATTCAACTACCGCTAAGTTTCTTCCAATGGTTGCCATCGAACCTAGGTCGTTATAGTTGAATTTCTTCCATTGGGAGGGATCTTTTTTATTTAGATTTTTAGCCAATAAACTTGCTTGTTGAATCGCTACTTGTGCTACTTGCGGATGTCCTTTAGGATATGCTTCATCTCCTTGTATTTGAGCCACATCCCCCAATGCAAAGATAGTAGATTCGTTTTCAAGTTGATTGAAAGCGTTTACAGCTAATCGTCCGTTGGGTAATATACATTCAGTCGGTATTCCTTTTAAGGAATTTGCTTTCACTCCTGCTCCCCAAATGACGGTTTTAGCGTGAATAGTGGTACCATTGTTTAGTATTAATTTCTCTCCATTGTAACTCGTTACATGACAATTTTGAATCAATTTTATGCCTAACTGTTCAAGGTATTCTTTCGATTTTTCAGAAGCGTGTTCTTTCATTCCGGCTAACAATCGGTCTCCGCCATCAATCAGGTAGATTTCCATTTCTTTGAAGTCCAATTCAGGATAGTCTTTTGGAAAGATCAAATTTCGCATATCAGCTAAAGAACCTGACACTTCGACACCTGTTGGTCCGCCTCCCACAATTACAATCGTGAGTAATGCTTTTCTTTTTTCACGATTGGTTTCAAGTAGCGCGTCTTCGAGAGTTTGAAACAAGGTATTTCGAATTACAAGCGCTTCTGAGGTTGATTTCAGTGGTAATACGTTCGCTTCAATTTCAGCATTACCATAAAAATTCGTCGTTGCACCGATAGAGATAATTAATTTGTCGTAGGATATAGAACCAATATCTGTATGAACTTCTTGATTAGCAGTATCAATTCCTTCGACTTCCGTCATACGGAAATGTACGTTTTTATTTTTCTGAAATAACTTTCTGAAAGGAAACGAAATCGCACTTGGCTCGAGTCCTGCAGTGGCAACTTGATAAAATAAAGGCTGAAATTGATGGTAATTATTTTTGTCGATTAGAACGACTTGAAATTTTTTGGAAGAAAGGTTCTTTGCCAACTTAATACCTGCAAATCCACCGCCTAGAATAACAACTCTCTCCAAACTACTTTTAGGAACAGACAATTCCATAGTTTGATTTATTAATGTGAGGTATGAAGATAGTGATTATATAGTTTACTTAATAAAAAACAGGAGGGAAAAACAATATATTTCAACCCATTTTTAGGGGAAACTTTAAAGTAACTAGAGTATATTTGCATCCTCTTTGTGACAAAAAAATACTAAAATTGCATCCTCTTTGTGACAAAAAAAGACAAAAATTGGGTTCGCTTTGTGTCAAAAATAGTATATTTGATTACTAATTTTAATTTCATTCTCTATGTCAATCAAGCGTAATTCATATAGTAAACTTATTGCGTGGAAAAACGATAAGTTTCGCAAACCTTTACTTTTACGTGGTGCTAGGCAGGTTGGTAAAACAACTATTGTCCGAGAATTTGCAAAGGAATTTGATAATTATATCGAATTAAACTTAGAAAAAGAAAGCGATCTAAATTTATTTGTGGTAGATGATGTACATACAATTATTAATAGTGCATTTCTATTAAAACGTAAAATTGAGAATAAAAAAACGACTTTATTTTTTATTGATGAAATTCAAGAGTCTCCAAAAGCAATTCAACTTCTTCGTTATTTTTATGAAGAAAGACCAGATATCTACGTGATAGCTGCAGGATCTTTGTTGGAGTTTGCATTAAAAAAAGTACCTAATTTTCCAGTAGGCAGAGTAGATTATCTTTATTTACATCCCTTAAATTTTATAGAATTTTTAGGTGCAACAGATAATTTAGCTGCATTGGAAATAGTAAATACCAAGCCAATACCTGCGTTTGCGCATTCCACGCTACTAAACTTGTTTCATGAATATTTATTGATTGGAGGAATGCCAGAAATTGTTAAGAATTATGCGGAAACCAAAAACATCTCTCAATTAAAAAAAACCTACAAAAATCTTTGGCAAGCATATAAAGACGATGTTGTGAAATATACTTCGAAAGAATTGGATAGAAAAGTAATATACCATGTTATCGATTCTGCCCCATTTGAGTCAGATAGAATCAAATTTGAAGGCTTTGGAAATTCAAACTATCGCTCTCGAGAAGTTGGTGAAGCTTTAAGAACGATTGATTTAGCAAAAATCATACAATTAATCTATCCATCAACGAGCTTACAACCACCCATTCAAGCAGATTTAAAAAAGCGACCTCGACTACAGTTTTTAGATACCGGACTTTTGAATCAAATCTTATCTCTACAAGGAGAAATGCTCTTGGTAAATGATTTTAGTAATTTTCACAAAGGATTAATAATTCAACATATTGTTTATCAAGAAATAATAGCACTTCACGATGATCAAACTTACAAGCCTAATTTTTGGGTTAGGGAAGAAAAAGACAGCAATTCTGAAGTTGATTTAATCTATCAATATGGAAAATACGTAATTCCAATTGAAATTAAAAGTGGTCCGACAGGTACTTTGAGATCGCTTCATCAGTTTATTGATCGTTCTAATCATCCTTTTGCTGTTAGGTTATACGCAGGAAATTTTAGTGTTGAAAAAGCAATTACTCCAACTAAAAAAGAATATATCTTAATGAATCTCCCTTATTATTTAGTATCGCAATTACCCGCGTATTTGGAGATGTTAGTGAATGAAAAAATGAATAATTAGCATCGCTTTGTGTCAAAAAATTGCATAACAACTCTCTCCAAACTACTTTTAGGAACAGACAATTCCATAGTTTGATTTATTAAAGTTAAGTTATTATTCTAGGTTTTCTTTCAAAAATAACAACCATATCAGAATCTTGCTCTTGTTAAAGGTGTCATGAGTTCGTATAGTAGTTCACTATTTTCTTCAAATATGGTTAGAATTTGATTGTAATTTTCATTTTGTTCTTTAGTAAGTTCATGCTGATTTTCTTCATGAATTTTTCTAAATAAGCGAAGATTTATTTCTTGAAATATTTCCTTTGTTGCGTGTTGATATTTTGAAGGATCAAATAAGGATGACGTTATAATATTGTAAACATCACTCCTCTGAGAGGTCTTTTTGTTTCTAATTAAGTCAATTTTATCAGTTTGACCAATATATCCAACAAATTTATTCGGATTATTATCGAGATGATTTTTCATGATTAAAGCACATTGATATACAATTTCTAAAAATGTTTTCTTAGAAATAGTAAATCCAATTTCATGTTTACCACGTAATTCATATTTTCTACTATTATATTTGGCACATGCTGGGTAAAATTTAATCATAGAAAAGGGATTATAAACATGTAGTTCAATAATATACCTGCGTTTTTTGTGATTAATACATGTGAGATTTAAGCCAAATAAAATAATTTCTTCTAAACCGTTAGAAAAAGAAACGGAATCAAGTTCTTTGATTCCGCTAGGTTTTATTTTTCCAATACAATGATAAAGTTGTCTACTCAATGTATTTTTATAATTGATAAATTTTAGAATAATGTTCTATAGCTTCAGATTTAATTTCTTTTTCGGAAGCATCTTTCCATTTAAATTCACTAATCGGTCGATATAATTTCTTTTTAGGTTGATCTGTACCTAAATCAATAGTCTTTTTTTTAGAATGCACTAATCGTCCCATAAAAACATGATTATATATCAAATTTATTAAAATTTTAGATTTAATAAAAGAATTTGATTTTATTTCCCTACTTATTCTTCAAAATCGGATAGATAAGTCTTTAATTTTTTCGATTAATAAAGAATGATTTGACCAACTAACCTTAGTAAATACTTTTGAATCAATTATTTGTAATTTCGCCAATAGTGTTGGCGAAATTGAAGTTTCATTTCTTTCCAATTCCGACACGGATAGTGGCGAAATTATATTATCTTCTTTTTCTAATTTGGCAACGGGCGGTTGCCCAATTGTAAGTGTTTCCCTACTTCTTCCCCAACTCTTGTTTTAACAAAGTATTGTATTCTTCTAACAGGTTAAAGTATTTTTCCTTCCAAAAAGAAACTTCCTCATTATTTCCATACCCTTTATTTTCAGGTTCTTTTACAATCTTTTTACCTTGAATAACTTCTGGAAATTCGAGACTGAAATCGTGGTAAATAATTTTACCAATTTGGAGTATAAGTTCGATAGATACACCAGGATTATCAAAAAGCAGATACATCCAACGACGACTTTTGCCCAATCGTTGCGCAACCGTGGTAATCGAATAACCACTTTCACGTATTGCTTTCTCAATTATTTCACCTCTGTGTAACATATGTACAAAAGTGAGTAATGAATTAGGAAATAATTTTCTCATAAGTGTGTAATATATGAGAAATTGTGTGTTATATTTGTTTAAATGTAAATTTTAACAATATGATAAAAAACTACTTTAAACTAATCGTTGCCCTTGTATTCGTGTCGAATGTAATGGCACAAAATGTACCTTCTTACGTACCAACCAATGGACTTGTTGGTTACTGGCCTTTTAATGGAAATGCCAATGATGAAAGTGGTAATGGGAATAATGGTACAGTGAATGGGGCGACATTGACTTCTGATAGAAATGGGAAACAAGGTAATGCATACTACTTTTCAAGTCAAAATTGTAATACAAGAATTGATGTTAATGTAAATACTTCTAGTATCAAAACTGGTTTAACAATGTCAGTTTGGATTATGAATGTAGGAAACGGTTGTCTCGGTCCAAGAATTTTAGAATTTTGGCCAGGTTCAAATGGACCAGGAATGGCACAATGGGGCACAGATTACGCAAATGGTAATTGGGGAATGGGTAGTATTACATCTAGTGGATTTGGTTGCTCTGCGTCTGTTCCATTTTCATCGAATAATGTCTGGGCTCATTTAGTCTATACAAATGATGGCCAAATAGCAAAATTCTATAAAGATGGAGTTTTATTAAAAACGATTGCATCAAATGGAAATCCGATATTAGCATCATCAGGTTCTTTTGGACGTATGAATCACCCTGCATATGATGCTTATAATGGTAATCTCGACGACATAGCCATCTACAACCGGGCCCTAACTCAACAAGAAATTACAGCACTATATACCGGATCTAATCAATCTGCCTTAGCATCTACCAAAGTTTTTGTAGACGCACCAGCAACGGTAAATCAAAATCAAGAGGTAGAACTATCTATCAGTACAGAAGTATTAAACACAGCAGATAATGTAATCGCTTACCAAACAGACTTTTCGTATGACACAACACGTTATACGTATGTGGGTAATAATTTGACAGGTACCTTAAACTCATCTGGAAATGCAGTGGTAAATAGCTCTAAAAACGGAAAATTAGCAATTAGTTATATGTCGCAAACTGCTTTGAGTGGTGCTGGAAGTTTAGTAAAATTGAAATTTAAAGCAAACAATACACTAGGCCAAGGAGTGTTTGGTTTATCGAATTTCTTGTACAATACTACAACAGTAACTAGTTTAAAAAGTGATACGGTAAATACGATTGATGGTATTCCACCAACGGCAAAAATCACGTATTCTCAAAACCCAGTTCGCAAAGGAGATTCTCTATTGATTACAGTAAATTTCAATGAAAAAATGGCTGGTTCACCTGTGCCACAATTGAACTTAACAGGCCAAAATACCTTAGCAAATACGAACCTTACAAAAGTAAACGATACAACGTACACGTATTGGTGGGTAGTAGAAAAAGGAAATGGAGCGGTTAATGTAAACTTAGCTACCGGACAAGATTTAGGAGGAAATGTAATTGTTGCAACTCCAACACAAAACCCAAGTTTTACGGTATTACCAACTTTATTTGGTGATATAGATACGAATACTTTGGTTCAAGCGTATGATGCTGCCTTAGCCTTACAATATTCGGTAGGTTTAAATCCATTACCAACGATGGACCCATTGCCTTGGTCAAATTGGAGATTAGCGGTAGCAAATGTAGATACGGTTGGTAACGTTACAGCAAACGATGCTTCGTTAATATTACAACATTCAGCTAAATTGATTTCTACTTTCCCTGCTGATGCTAAAAAACGTGGTGGTGATGCACCAACAGCAAACGTTACCGTAACCCAAGAAGGAAACAAATTGGTATTCAGAGCATCTGGAACCTTGTATGCGTTCAATGTATTTATGAAAGATAATTTCAATGTTTTTGGTCAACCAGAAGTGAAAGATAAAAGCGCGATGGTAGCAAGCAACCTAAATACATCAACGTATAATGTTGGTTTAGCATCTACAACACCTTTCACAGAAATCGATCCATTTTTAGTGATTCCGATTTTAACGAATGAAAACGTACAAGGAGCAATGGATATCGTTGCAAATACGGAAGAGAAATCGTTAATCTATGGAAAAGCAGCTGGTATTGCTTCTATCAACAAAGAAATAGTATTGGTGTATCCAAACCCTACAAAAGATGTCGTGACGATCAACAACGCACAAGGAAAAACGTTACGTATTGTAGATGTTCAAGGAAAAGAGGTGTATAACCAAAAGGTAAACGCTTCAAGCATGGAAGTTTCAATGAAAACATTAGGTTCTAAAGGAATGTATGTGCTTCATATCGTGGATGCAAATAACGAAAGTGTGCAAACAAAACAGATTGTTTTAGAATAAATCATTTCACTTTTTAAGTATAAAACCGCCCTCGTGGCGGTTTTTTTGTATCCTAGATTTAGTAAATTCCTAGTTTATGAAATTCCGATGTGATTTTTTCTCTCTCAAAAACCATCAAAAATGATTGACAACGTGTTTTGATGTGAAAAAATGCAACTCAAACTCATTTGTCAATCAAAAATGATTGACAAATTTTAAAAAATTCTTATCCAACTCTAGGAATAAAAAAGCCTTTAATACATTCTTGATTTCTGATTGCAATTTGAATATGATTTTTTTCTTTGAATCCAGAACTTTCATACAAGTCTTCGCCCTCTATAAATACACCTCTGACTGAATCGAAAACTTGACCGTTATTAGCTTCATGTATTTTAACTGCAGTTTCAATGACTGCACAATCTAGAAATCTTCTCATAATTTCTCCTTCCTTATTTCTAATATTTTTAGGAAGTACAGTGTTATTTTTGTCGTGAGTTTCTTTTAAATGCTCGTAACCAACCTTTAATAATTCAAGATATTTAGTGTCTAGTAGGTCAAGGCAAATTCCCAAATCTAAAACTACGCCTAATACTGAAGGTGTGATAATACTATTTTCTTTGCCTTTTGGCGGATTTTCTTTTAAATCTTTGGCAAATTGAAATGCTCTTTCATAATTATTTTCCCAAAAATAAATCCCATTACCCAGCCAATCATACCTGTTTTCACTAGGTTTTAAAATTTCCCCTTTTTTTGAAACAACAAGGTTTCTAACTGTTTCATCACAGCCATGAAAACCAATTATATAACCAGATTTTCGAGAATACATAGTTATTTTTGAGTATTTAAATACCCAATTTTTGCATCCTCCTCAAAAACATAATGACTAGTTAATTCGCCATTTTCTTGATTAATACCTGCCTCAACTAAGAATCTAATGGAAGTAACTTTATCTTCTAAAATTCTTTTAGATGTAGCTCTAATACTTTCGATGTAGTCCTTATTTGAAAGATTTTTCATGGGATGAAAATTATAATGAATACTATTTACTAAAGTTAATACATTTTTTTCTTACACTCAATAAGCAGAATAAATTTTAATTTCTCTCTCAAAAACCATCAAAAATGATTGACAACGATTTTTGATGTGAAAATATGCAACACAAACTCATTTGTCAATCAAAAATGGTTAAAAATGATTGACAAATTTGTTTTAGTACTTTGAATTAAATACTTCTTGGTAAGCAGTTTCCATTTTCAAAATTTCATCATCTGTAAGTTCTGGGAACAATTTTCTTTTTTTTACTGATAATTGACCATTATTTTGATTCAGTAATACAATGATAAAATCTAATTTTTTATCAGGCATATCTACAATATGTTGAATGTCTTTTTTTAATTCATCAAATCGTTGAAGGAATAATAATTCTTCTGGAATTTCTTCATTTACAGTAGATTTAATTGCTTTTATTAAAAAAATGGCATGTTTAGTAAAATCTGGAAATCTATATAATCCTTCTATTTCTGAAGGGTTATTTACTTTTAAAGTACCATTCGAGTTTAAATCATAGATTGCTTTCTGTTCCACTTGTTTAGATACTTGCTCTAATGTAGTATCATATTCCTGCATGTTTGCTAAAATTTTTGCTGAAACAGGTACAATCGTTTTATAAGGGAATACATTATTTCTCACAAGAATATCATGAATTAAATAACGATGGATTCTTCCATTTCCATCTTCGAAAGGATGAATATATACAAATCCAAAAGAAACCATTGTTGCTTTTAAAATTGGGTGAACATTCTGTGATTTATTATTTAATGAAGCAATGCCTAACATTAAACTTTTCACAAATTCTGGTGGAGGACAGATATAATGTATTTTTTGAGAAAAATCACGCATGGTTTGACCTACATAATTTTGATAGTCTCGATATTTTGTATTGGCGTATCTAGGATCGACCAATTGGCTTTGAATATGTACAAGTGATTCCTCTGAGAGTGATTCTTCAAATGTTTTTTCTCCAGCATTTTCCAATAAAAAAATAAATTTATCCATTCGGTCTTTTGGAGGATCTTCTTGTTCAATTTCACTGGATGATTTTGATTCTTTTTTGAAGAGGTAATAACTCGCCCTTTTAAAAACTTCTGAATTGTACGATTGTTTTAAGTGAACTAATTCATTTTTCAAATCCCAAACTAATAATTCGCTAAGCTCAGTTGTTTTTCTGATTATTGGACAAAAGTTTGAAGTACCCAATAAATTATCGTTAATCTTCCACTTTTGAATTTTAATCGCAGTACCTGTTACATATTTTGAATCATCCAATAAATCAATGTAATTCGTTGAATTAATGGTGATAGGTATTTTTTTATTTGTTGTAAATTCATAAAAATAACCAATGATTCGTCTATATTTTAAGTTAGGTTTTTCATGTATGTATTTCTCTAATTGATTATTATCAACGGCAAGAAAAATTTCTTTTAATAGTGCTAAATTTAAATCATCATATTTTATAGCAAATTCAAGATGTGCAAAGAAGTTATCTGAAACATCATATTTTGGTTTGAATGTTCGAATAATTGTGTTTTGCGAACTTATTTCAATTTTATCAACTGTCCCAATGTATGATTCATGTGTAAGTAAATATCCAGTGATTGATAATTTTTCAATCAACCAAGTAAATCCGATTTTCTTCATTAAAAAGTGTAAAACTAATTTTATTAGGGTAAAATTAATTTTTTAATTTAAAATAAAGGTAAAATTAATTTTTTTTGGTGTTATGTCATGTGATTTATATTTACCTTGAATGATTTCTGGAAATTCGAGACTGAAATCGTGGTAAATAATTTTACCAATTTGGAGTATAAGTTCGATAGATACAGCAGGATTTTCAAAGAGCAAATACATCCAACGACGACTTTTGCCCAATCGTTGCGCAACCGTGGTAATCGAATAACCACTTTCACGAATTGCTTTCTCAATTACTTCACCTCGGTGTAACATATGTACAAAAGTGAGTAATGAATTAGGAAATAATTTTCTCATAAGTGTGTAATATATGAGAAATTGTGTGTTATATTTGTTTAAATGTAAATTTTAACAATATGATAAAAAACTACTTTAAACTAATCGTTGCCCTTGTATTCGTGTCGAATGTAATGGCACAAAATGTTCCTTCTTATGTACCAACAAATGGACTTGTAGGTTGGTGGCCGTTTAATGGTAATGCGAATGATGAAAGTGGGAATGGGAACCATGGAACAGTGAATGGAGCAAATCTAACTACTGATAGAAATGGGAAAGCAAATGGTGCTTATTCTTTTAGGAATGGAAAAGATTTAATATGTACTACAAATTCTTTTAATTCTCCCTCTAGTCTTTCTTATTCTATTTGGATAAATACAAAAAATGAAGGAATACCATTAAGTTTTAACAATGGTCAATGTGTGCATGGTGGTAATTGGGATAGAGCTTTATTTATAATGAAAAATGAGATTGATTTCTACACATTTAGTGGTAATCAAGTATTTACTAAAAGTAATTCTAACATTTTGGATAGTAATTGGCATCATTTGGTTGTAACAATGAATCAAAATGGGACTAATATTTATTTAGATGGTTATAAAATTATAACTAATCCTAGCCAAAATAGTGCCCAAAATTATTCAGGGTTTTTTAGAATAGGTGGACTAAGTCCAAATGATTTAAATAATTCTTTGATAGGCCAGCTCGACGACATCGCTATTTACAACCGCGCATTAACCCAACAAGAAATTACAGCTTTATACAATGGAGGTTCTCAATCAGCGTTAGCTTCAACGAAAGTTTATGTTGACGCACCTGCAACAGTAAATCAAAATGATACCTTACAGTTATCTATCAGCACAGAAGCGTTAAACACAGCAGATAATGTAATCGCTTACCAAACAGACTTTTCGTATGACACTACACGTTATACCTATGTGGGTAATAATTTGACAGGTACCTTAAATCCATCTGGAAATGCAGTGGTAAATAGCTCTAAAAACGGAAAATTAGCAATTAGTTATATGTCACAAACTGCTTTGAGTGGTGCTGGAAGTTTAGTAAAATTGAAATTTAAAGCAAACAACACTTTAGGTCAAGGAATATTTGGGTTGTCTAATTTCTTGTATAATACAACGGCTGTAACCAGTTTGAAAAACGATACGGTAAATACAATCGACGTAACTCCTCCAACGGCAAAAATCACATATTCTCAAAACCCAGTAAGAAAAGGTGATTCTCTATTGATTACGGTAAATTTCAATGAAAAAATGGCTGGTTCACCTGTGCCACAATTGAACTTAACAGGCCAAAATACCTTAGCAAATACGAACCTTACAAAAGTAAACGATACAACGTACACGTATTGGTGGGTAGTAGAAAAAGGAAATGGAGCAGTTAATGTAAATTTAGCAACGGGTAAAGATTTAGGAGGAAATGTAATTGTTGCAACTCCAACACAAAACCCAAGTTTTACGGTGTTACCAACTTTATTTGGTGATATTGATACGAACAAATTGGTTCAAGCGTATGATGCTGCCTTAGCCTTACAATATTCGGTAGGTTTAAATCCATTACCAACGATGGACCCATTGCCTTGGTCAAATTGGAGATTAGCGGTAGCAAATGTAGATACTGTCGGAAACGTTACTGCAAACGATGCTTCGTTAATATTACAACATTCAGCTAAATTGATTTCTACTTTCCCTGCTGATGCTAAAAAACGTGGAGGTGATGCACCAACAGCAAATGTTACCGTAACCCAAGAAGGAAATCAATTGGTATTCAGAGCATCTGGAACCTTGTATGCATTCAATGTATTTATGAAAGATAATTTCAATGTTTTTGGTCAACCAGAAGTGAAAGATAAAAGCGTGATGGTAGCAAGCAACCTAAATACATCAACGTATAATGTTGGTTTAGCATCTACAAAGCCTTTCATAGAAAATGAACCATTTTTAGTGATTCCGATTTTAACGAATGAAAACGTACAAGGAGTAATGGATATCGTTGCCAATACGGAAGAGAAATCGTTAATCTATGGAAAAGCAGCTGGTATTTCTTCTCTAAACAAAGAGGTTGTATTGGTATATCCAAACCCAACGAAAGATGTAGTTACCATCAATAATGCACAAGGTAAAACGTTACGCATTGTAGATGTACAAGGAAAAGAGGTGTATAACCAAAAGGTAAACGCTTCAAGCATGGAAGTTTCAATGAAAACATTAGGTTCTAAAGGAATGTATGTGCTTCATATCGTGGATGCAAATAACGAAAGTGTGCAAACAAAACAGATTGTTTTGGAATAATAATTTCAATTGATAATATCTTAAATAAGAGATATTAGAAATGTAAAAAAAGCTACTCAAAATTAATTTTGAGTAGCTTTTTTTCTTTATAAGTGATGATGATTTTAACTGTTTTGTCTCTCAAAAAACACCAAAAATGATTGACAACGTGTTTTGATGTGAAAATATGCAACACAAACTCATTTGTCAATCAAAAATGGCTAAAAATGATTGACAAATAATCTCATCTCTAAATGAGTTAGTTTTTATCTTTTATAAGTACTCCCAAAAGTTTCTTTGTGAATACCGATTGTTTTTGTTGATTTGTGTCACGCTTCGACGGGCTCAGCATGACATAACTAACTTATCAATTGTCAGCCTGAGCTTGTCGAGTATGTCAGCCTGAGCTTGTCGAGTATGTCAGTCTGAGCTTGTCGAAGGCTGACTAACTAAACGCTTTCCCTTATTTCGTAAAATTCAAATTATAAGTCAATCCAAACGTAATCGTGTGGTTGTTTTCCGCTTGATCAAGGATTGAACCAGAAACTACCTTAGCATTCTTTACAAGGTATTGGTTCATATATCCAGCTTGTAAGGTTAGCGCTGAATTAAATTTAAATCCAAGCGCACATTGTAAGCGGTTTTGATCGAGAATGTTTGTCCCTATACCTTCTCCAAATCCTAGAAAGACCTCATTATTTACATTTAAAAATAAGGTGTTGTTTTCCATTGATTTGTGGTTTATTGGTAAGATCGCCATAAAACGGTAACGGATACGGTTTCTGTAAATTGTACCAGATCGTTCGTAGGTAGTTCCTTGTTTTACATAGTTATCCATAAAACGTTGTTCTAAGCGATACCTGTGTTGAATTTCAAAACGACCGATTGTATTTTTTTGATTAAATTGTTGCCAAATACGATGCTCATTAAATTGATGGTTAACAGGCATATCACCGTATTGAAAGGTAATAATATTACCGTAACCTGCTGTAAAAAAAGCGTTCGGATGCATGTGATAATCAACTCCAATACGTAAAAGTGATTGTTGCCAATGTTGAAAATAATCTGCTCTCCGCCATTGGTATTCAGTATGTAAACCAATTTTTGAAGTTAATTTATGATTCCCTTGATAGGTAATCCAAGCATGTTGCTGATTTGCGATTTCTTTTTGAGCGAAAATTAATTTTGTTGTAAAAACTATGTACAGAAGTAATAATATTTTTTTCATAATAATTAAAAAGCTTACTTTTTAAGTGCTGAAAACTTGTGGTTTGATTTAGATAATGGTGTAAATTCCTCCAATCCATAAATGGTAAAAGACCCTCCTTCATCTTCAAAATCTTCTTTGATATGGTGTAGGTTTTCAATGACTGTATGATCTACTATCTTACAAGTGCTCACATCAAAAATCACATCATCTGTCCTTTTAAAGGTGTCAATCGCCTTTTTAATACCAATGTAATTACTAAAAACGGCACAGCCTTTTACTTTTATAGTATTGTTTTCAATTACTGTTTTAGCATTAAACAAGTGTTTTATTGGTGAACCGTTGTATAAATGAATAATTAATTTTAAAACAATCCCTGCTAAAATTCCAATTAAAATGTCCGTAGAAAGGGTAACAAATATGGTTACGATGAAAATAGCCATCTGTTCAGCACCTATTTTAGCAAGATGTCCAAATGATCTAGGGTGCGCTAATTTATAACCAACACCAATTAACATTGCAGCCAAAGCAGCATTTGGGATATAATCGCTAAATGAAACCGCAAAGATCATAAAGAGTAAAATGAAAACTCCATGGAAAAAGTTTGCCCAACGGGTTTTCCCGCCGTTTGCAATGTTCGCACTTGAACGAGCAACTTCACTGATCATCGGTAATCCACCTAATATTCCTGCTATGATATTTCCTATACCCACTGCAATTAAATCTTTATTGATATCTGATTTACGTTTGTATGGGTCTTGCATATCAATGGCTTTATCCGTTAAAAGTGCTTCTAAACTTCCTACTAAAGCAAACATAATTACATATTTTATGAATGTTCCGGTTTGAGACCAACCATCAAAACTTACGTTTACCCCAAGTATATCAAAGAAACCTTTATCGAAACTAACTAATGGATTAAATGCTTTCACTTTTACTCCATTCTCGATGTGTTCAGGAATGTTATGAATACCTAAAATCATTGCTAATGGAATAGAAACAACTAATACTACAAGTGGAGCAGGGATCTTTTTTAAGAAACCAATTTTAAGCATCGGCCAACCAAATACAATAACGATACTTACTAAGCCTACGATCGCTACTTCTTTATGAACAAAGAAATTAGCCAACGTTTTTGGTATCATTGCAAGTAATTCCAATGGCTCTACCATCGATTTTCCTTCAGGGGTCATTGGATTGACACCAGCTAATACATGAATTTGTTTACTCAAAATAATAACTCCAATGGCTGCTAACATACCATGAACTGCTGAAAGTGGAAAGAAATCACTTAATTTCCCAAATTTTAAAATTCCAAAAATCACTTGAATTATTCCGGCTACGACAATTGTACCTAACGCCAATTTCCATCCATTTTCTCCTCCACCAAATTCGGTTACAGCTCCCGCAACGATAACAATCAATCCTGCCGCTGGTCCTTTGATGGTAAGTTTTGAACCCGCAAGGAAGCTTACAACAACTCCACCAACCATGGCTGTTATCAAACCAAAAATTGCCGGGAATTCGCTTGCTTTCGCAATACCTAAACTCAAGGGTAATGCTAATAAAAACACTAAAAATCCAGATAAAGCATCTGAACTGAAATTCTCTTTCAGTCCTGCGAATCCGTCTTTTGGTATCGTTGTTTTATTTACTGTTTTCATAATTTTTATTTTTTTACACCTCTATAACTTCGACAATCTTAGTCATACATCTCATTGAAATTTGCGTCACACTGAGCTTGTCGAAGTCATGCTGATTTATGTGCTATTGAATGATATGTTTTTACAGGTGGTCCTAAAAATAAGCGCGCATACATTCTTACTAATGCTAATCCATCTACAATCAAACTAATTGACAAGAAAAAAGCCAAGAAATATTGATCTTCTCTAACTGCTGAAAATACTAAATCTTCTCCAATCATGGTAGGTGTAATTGGAAATCCAGCCATTCCTAAACAAGCAAGTAAAAAGACGAACGCTATTTTTGGATGTTCAAATGAATGCCCTTGAAAACGAGCAAGGGTGATTCTCTGTTCATATTTGATTAATTTTTGAATGGTTAAGTAACCAACTAATCCAGCTATTATAACTCCAACTAAATACATGGCTAAGGTAGAATAATGAATATGTACATTCATTGAAATCGCTAAAGCAATCCAAAAGTGATTCATCATTACCATAAACCAACTCATAATCACATTTCTTCTTTCTGTAAAAGCTTTAATTACCATTAATAATCCTACGAATGCGTAAAATCCGGAAATGAAATTAATCCAAAAAGGAGATAAAGAGTCTTTAAATCCCAATAATATCAATCCTGTAATATAGATTGCTGCAAATATTATAACTCCTAAATTAAATTTAAACACTTTGAATTTTCGAGTAAAACGTT
>Ga0315905_10000380_pt1 | contig 48937 bp, 54 predicted proteins | sample LakEriMetagenome_5_FD_203522 | JGI IMG/M metagenome (GOLD analysis project Ga0315905, IMG submission 203522) | Freshwater fungal communities from buoy surface, Lake Erie, Ohio, United States - Buoy 4 MA121 | ecosystem: Environmental > Aquatic > Freshwater > Lake | place: USA: Lake Erie, Ohio...
AAATCGTATTGCTTTATCTTGGAACTCATCGTCAGTTTGTTTTAGTACAACAGCTTGCGCAATACAACCTGGTGGTTCTAATACAATGAGAGTAACAATTCTTACGGTAAACGGAGGAACAGGTGATGAAAACCTCGCAAATAACCAAGTTGAATGTACTGTAACAAGACTTGCGACTGCGGTTAACAATGAAGAGGTTATTGACGCACCTGAAGTTAAATTTGTTGAAGTTAGACAGTTTAGTAATTTATATGAAAAACCAATTAGGTACGGTAGTATTGATGAAGCAATACTTGAAAAGGGTTTGAACATCATTCACATACATTACTCTGACGGCACTATTGAGATTAGAAAGATTTCAATGAACTAAAATATTAATTTGAATATGTTAAAAGGAGGTATATACCTCCTTTTTTTATTTAACGGATATTTATTATAAAATGTTTAATATGAAAAATCTAAATTTATTATCCGAATCAGATAAAAACAATATTTTAAATTTGTATAGAGAAAAAAAAATAATTACTGAGCAAGAAGCTCCAGTACAACAAAATTATACAATACAAGATTTACAAACTATATTAAATAGAGCTCCTTACAATGCTAAATTAAATCCTGATAATAGATTTGGACCTTTAACTGCGGGGGCTATCTCTAGTGCCTTGGATATGGTAAAAAGCGGACAAGCGTCCAATTATTTTCAACCCATGCAAACCAAACAAGTAACATCGATACCAACATCAACAAATCAACAAACTGATACAACTCAACCGGCCACGGGCACTGCCGCAACTGTCACTACAGCCACAACTACCACATCCGCTCAAGCCACTCAACCTCTAAAAACATCCCAGACAAGTCTAATTGGTCCAAAAACTGTAAAATCGGAATGGTGTATACAAAATACCAAGAGAGAGGATGAAGATTGTTTTAGTGGTAAATCTATGGATTATCAAGTTGCAAGAGCCGAGGCGAATAGAGCGGCTAGAACTGCTAATCATCCATATAAGAGAACTGAAACAGGAAAAGACCAAACTCCTTATTACGCCATTTATGCCACCCAAACACTTGACCGTTACGAAGAAAAAAGCGCACAACAATCAAATCAGGCAGTTAAAACTACTTAACTATAGGTTCTTCAGGTATTGAATCTTCAGTTTTAGAAATAATTCTAATTGCTTTAGATATAACTTCACTTTCCCCTAGAGAAAATGCCCCTCTATGATATGCGGATTTACACGCTAATGTTATAAAATATAACGCTTCTTGATTAGACATAGAAGAAAGTATTATTTCTAAATGGTCTTCACTAATAATCGGTACTTCGTCAAAAATTTTACCGTATAATTCGTCTGTTTGATTTTCCATAATATTTGATATTTATAATAATAGACAATAAATTTGATAATGTTAAGTGAGATAATAAAAAAAGTTTTAAGGGAGGCGTCTTCAGATTCAGGAGGTGCGGGGGCATATGTTGCAGCACTTCAACCCGGATTACGAAAATTTGATAAGTCACAATTACAACCATTTAATTTACCCGTATCTGAATATGATAGTCCTTTATTACAATATGATAGTTATGATGGTAAAATGGATATGAGATTAGACCAAATAAAAAAACTTGAGAAAACCGCTAAAAAAATAACTGATAAAATTAAAAAAAAACCATATCTTACAGTTAGTGATGACGATGGTAATAATATTAATCCAACACCTGGTAAAGGAGTAAATGTTGTACCTATTAAAGAATGGGTAGAAATAAATGAGGAAACAATATCTGAAGATTTGGCGGTTTGGTTTGGTACAAAGAAAAAACCAAAGGGTAGTAAACAACCAAAAGGTCCTTGGGTTAATATATGTAGAAAAAAAGAAGGGGGTGGTCATCCCCCATGTGGAAGACCTGAAGCCGATTCAAAAGGTTACCCAAAATGTAGAGCGGCGGGTGTTGCCTCTAAAATGTCTGATTCACAAAAAAGAGCGGCGTGCGCTCAAAAAAGAAGAGCGGAAAAAAGTGACCCAAAAGTAGGTACCGGTAATTCTCCTACTATGACTTCGTACAAACCAAAAAAAAAGACTCAAAATGAGTCTTTGGAAAGATTGGTTAAGATGATAATTAAAGAGATTGTTCAGGACTAACCACTTCATTATTATCAATTTTATTCAGGATAGAGGATAATGAATACTCAATTTGTGATGTAATTTCAGTCTCATAAGTCTGTCTTTCACGTTCTGTTCTATTATCATACATACGTGATAGTCTTTCCCACGATTTAAAATTTAGTACCACATCATAGTGATATACGTGATTTGTCACACTAATTTTTCCTCCATCCAATATAACAAACAATCCAAGTTCAGAATTCTTAATATACCTTTTACCTGAAATAGGAGCGATAAGAAATTTAGAATTAGGGTGATTAATCAACTTTCTACAGATTGTACTACAAATCCGTACATTATCATCCACAGGTTCGGATTTATAATTAGATTTTTTTGCCAGCCAAATTGCTGATTTTACATAGAGTTTTTTGAGCCAACGATTAACAATTTTTTTCATGAGTTTTCGATTTATTACTACAAAAGTACAAATAAAACCGATATCTACAAAAAAATTATTTCTTTTTTTTAGTAAAAATAATAGCCACTTCAGTAACTGATAAAACTGCCAATGCGGGTAACCAAGCACCTGTAATTCCACCAAGCGCAAGACCAACAACAGCAACACTGGTACATAATGTGGTTTTTTTCCACTTCCTTATTGATTCTGTTTGAGTTATAGAAGTAACTTCATTTCTTAATTGTGATACTTCTAATGTATCTATAAGTTGAAAATAACGTTGGGACAATAAATTGTAATCGTAATCTGCTTGTGACAATTGGTGTGTAAGTTTATCGTTAGATTTAATTAAAGAATCATTCTCTATGGAAAATTTTTCTAATCTTGATAACTTTTCTAATAATTTGATTTCTTGTTTTTTCGTGAAGAAGATGCCCGAATCACCTTTAAGGATTATCCTTTTTGGTAGTTCCTTTTGTCCATAGGCTATCACGCTTTGAATCAGTATAAAATTCAGTACAATCAATTTCTTTAATAACTTCATCTCTTTTAATTACTATTGTTTCTTTTGGTTTCGAAGGTACTTTTACAAAAACCGTATCTGTTACAATTTCTTTAGTATCATCTAATGATAGTAATTTTTTTTCGTAATTCAATAGCTCTATACTATCGTTAAGACTAACAATAGTTTTCTTAAACTTTTCAGTTTCTTTTGGATAGACATTATAAACTTTTTTAGGTACGGTTATTACATATAATAACAGACCTAGTATCACAGAATAATACCAGTATTTTTTTAAAAACTGCATGATTGTTATAAATTAACAATAAGGTGGAGAACATTTTTTCTTCCCGTCTAACCCTTTCATTCTACCCTGACATACTTGAACCGCAAAGCCATTTCCATAAGCCGAGGGGTAGACTTTAAATTTTGCTTTTGCGGCTGCTTTACCTCTAGCACAAAGTTTTGTACCTGCTTTTTTACGACCTTCCATCATAACCATTTCTTCTTCATCTGATTGGTCATCTAAGTCACCTTCATCGGTAGTTTCATTCATTAAAAAATCAAACACTTGGTCCATATTATTTTTTGCCTCGGCAATATGGTCTTGAGCCCAATCGTGACCGTTATCTAAAATTGTGTCAATCTCATCACGGTTTTTACTTAATAATATATCACACTGTCTTCTCATCTGTTCTAAATTTGAGAAAAACATATATCTATCTGATGATTGTTCTTCTAAAACTCTTCTAACAATGTTACTTAATTCCGTTTCAGTTAATTTAATCTTTTTCATATTCTAAGAATTTAATCCATTACCACCAATAGTTATTGCATTCATTTGTACTACACCATGACTTTGATTATCAGTCCAAACTGGGTGAGGAGGCACAAAAGTTTTAATAGTTGGTGTACCACTACTAATATCACTATTTAAAATATAGGTTATAACTTGTTCGGTATTAGAACTATAAGGGGCTAAACACGCCGCGCAACTTGCAAATTTTATTGACAAATTAACAGTTGGTTTTTCAGTAGTTGTTGCACCTGATGAGATTAAAGTAACACATCTTCCATCACTAAGTTGGAAAACGTCATTTACTGAGGCGCCTGTATCATCCGCCACAAAAGTAATTGTTACCCCAGAAGGACTACAGGTTGTACCTGTCATATTTCTAAATGCCATAGTAGTTTTTTCTTATAAATATCAAAAAATTTTTATTTGTAACTTACTATTTGGAATTTAATTTGTCTCTTGTAAGTATTAATTTCTCCAGAACTTTTAACTTGAATATCTATATAATATTCATTCGGTATTTTATCACGGGTATCAAACATAAAATAATACTCATTTGGAGTTCTATTAACTTTCGTCCAATCTTGTACCTGTACTTCAATTTGACCCTCTCTTACGTAAACTCGATAAAATGCATCAACATTAGGTAAAAGTTTTGCTGTACTATAAGCTTGTTTAATTATTACACCAACTTTTCTAATGTCAGTATTTAATATTTTTTCATCTTGTTTGATTCCATAATAATCAAAACCATATACTTTTGGTTCGATAGAATCAGTACCAATTTGTAGTGATTTTTTTAATGGGTATACCGCAAATTCATTGGTTAGATTTGATAACGACAGACCATTAAATATTAGACCTTTCCAAGTATCACTAAACGAACAAGGTGTTTTATATCCAATAAATGGAGGTATTGTAACTTCATATACACCCCTTGTTCTTAAACATGAGGTTAATCCTGACGCACCAGGTACCAAATCACCATTAGTGTCCGTAATATCAACTGTGGGAGGAACGTCCAATTTTACAGGGTTTCCGTTATCAAAAAGATATAGATATAATTTATTGACTTTACCTAAAGTAAAATTGTTTCTATCATCATCAATAACGTCATTATAATTTGTCTCTAAAAACGGCTCATAAAATGTCTGTGTTTGACGAGTGAAGAATTGTACCTCATATGGTTGAGTTAATCCGGTCAGGTTCTCAACCTGAGGTTTAAATGCAATACCCCAACCAGTGGTATTAACCAATGACCCGTTTAGTATATTGTTAATTTCATCAGTCATATCAAATGATATATTCTCATCACCAAATTCAAAGTGTTGAGTATCAACAATAACCAAATCATTATAGTTTACAGTACCCGTATTTTTGTTGTTATATATCCCTTCTTGTGTCCAAGATGTAACAGTTGTGGTTTTAAACCAATTTGATGGTCTATCAGAGAAGTTCTTATCGTACTCTGAATATTCATATATTAAGTCAGCGAAATCATAACCAACCCCTTCATCCCATTCTTGAGGATTTTGCTCTGAATCGGCATACGGTATTCTAAAAAGGATTAAATCAAATGATGTCGCCCTCATTCTACCATTTGATGTTTGAGTATTTTTCAAATCCTCCTCAAATGATGATGTGTTTGTCATACGTAAAGTATGAGTCATTGCGCTACTACAAGTAGTTGAGATTGTACCGTCGGCAATTTTAGCCCTCAGTAAAGTTAAATCTAAATCAAAAATAAATCGACTGTAACCATTTGGAAACGCGGAGTATACGAAGTTACCATAAAAAATATCAGTAACAGGGTTTCTACCCGTGTTTGTATAACTGTTTGATAATATCGTGTTATTCTTCTTGAAATAAGAATTGTGAATGGACATTTATAGTTTTATTTATAAATATCAATTAATACGGATATTTTGATTGAGTATGTTGTTTTCGGCGCTGGCCAATATTTGGTCAATTTCTGCAGTCGATTGACCATTACCACTGGCAATTGGTATAGGAGGTAATCCGTGGAAAGAATGGACGTGACCTTTAATAAATGAAAATATTTTTCTGAGTAACTCTAGCATTTTTTCTCCCCTAACGGATGAAAAACTCAAAGACTCAATACTATTCGTACCACCAACAAATTTATCTTGGGGTATACCATATAAAGTGTTTTGTAAATTAATTTGTCTACCACTTGGATGGTATGTATCGTGAGAAATTAAATAAATTTTTTGAGCACCCATAACACTATATGTTATTGATGTTGGTTTAAAATCAATTGGGTTAATTTTAGAAATATTTAACTTAGATAATGGGTTAAGTACCGGAGAACCGTTTTTGTTTTCCGAAACTAAGAAAAATCCGCTTTTTTCTTTAGTAACATCTATTTTTACTAATTTATAAAAATTTCTAAAATTTTTATTTTCAGTTAATTGAGGTTGATTATTTATACCTGTTAACTTATCACCAATGAATAATGTTACAGTTGAAGGACTAACAACAAACGGAAAAACATTTTCCGCCGAAACATTCTGTTGATTATTTGTGGTGTATCCTTGTACATTTAAATTACCCTCAAAAACTCCTGTCACAAAAGAATTAATTAAATCTACTGATTCTAATAATGTTTTATTATTAAATTTTATTTCTTCTAACGGACCCTGATAATTTGTACCAATCGTTAAATTTCTCATGGTACTTTGGGTAAAGTTTTTTGTAGAAACTGGATTTTTTTCTCCTAACGGTTGGGGGATTACCGTGTATAATCCGACAGAACCATTGAAAGTATCGGAATCATTTTCTAAGTTTGATATATCCCAAATTACTATTTTTTTTACATTTTTAACATCTTCTATTAAATTAACCTTTTTTTCCTCCGGTTTCCTTATTTTTGTCTGACTAAAATTGGATAGCTGTACAAATGCTCTTTTTACATTTTCAACTGGTACCTTTAAAATATTAAGTTCACTGACTTTACCGGCCCTTAATAATAATTCTTCTTTTTTTACAATTAAATCACAAGAACCTCTACCTAAAAAACCATTATCTCCAGGTTCAGGAAAAACTCCCTTGCTTTTTGACTCACGAAATTTCCCTTGTTTATCTTTAATTGTTAATGCTTCCTTTATTCTGTCACCACTGGCTAAGAATTTTTTTGCACCTTGGAAATTCTCAAATTTAGAATTTACTGGAGATGAAAAAGGCCCTTGAATATAAAATTGGTTTTGGTACTCAAATTGTTTATTTTGATAAATAATATGGACATACTCTCCTTTTTCGGGTACTTGGTTTATATAAAATGGTAATAATGGTATAAACACAATTGGGTCTCTACTAGTCCATCTATCCTTTTCTTCATTCCAATTTTCGACTGATGCTATAATTGCCGAGTATACTTTAGTTTCAGGTATAATCCTTATTCTACCTAACATCATAGGGTCCAAATTATCATAAACGATACCTGGAAAAATTATCTGATGCATATTAGTATTATCTAAACCTGACGGATTACTCATTTTGTTGTTGTTCTATTTTGATGTTCTTTTAAAATTAAATTATATGAATTTTCTACCTTATCTAAATGTTTAGTAAGATTTATGATATTTTCTTTAGTTCTATCAAAATCTTCTTTAAGAAAATCTAAAGCAAAGATTAAATCTTTATTTGGACAAGATTTATATTCTTTAATTATTTGTACCACTTTTTCGGCCCTTTGTTTGTTTTCCATAATTACATTTTTTTACCAAACGCACTTTGAGGTATCGTTAATCCCGCTGGTGTTATAGTTAAAGGAGGTAATGCTATTTGTACTTTACCATTTTCAGCTTCTTCTTTGGCTTGAGCAGTAATCTGACTCATTATACTTAAAACACCAAAATTAGGGCTTCCATCAGGCATTGCTCCTGTTGGTAATCCCATTTTTTGTAAGTCCTCTATAGTACCGATAAACGACCTTGTTGCCGAAAATCCGTCAAGTAATTGAGAGGCAAATACTAATGGTAATGGTAATTTTAAACCACCTGGTATCGATATTTTTAATAACATTAAAATTTCATCAATAACACTTTTACATTCTCTCCAGTCCTTAATAAATTGGGCAACAATTATTAATAACTGAACCAATTTTAATATCATTATAATTTTAATATTGGCCTTTTCTTTCTGTAAATCCTTTATAACGCTTTGTATAAGATTTAAAATATCTCGTTTAATCAATCTAAACAACTCCTTAACGAAAATAGCCCCAATTCTTGAAACTAAGTTTTTTATGAATGATTTAAAATTAAGAAATAAGTCCACAAATCCATTTATCTTATCACTAACTAAGTTACCTAAGGCTTTTAACATTACGAAAATAGGTAACAATACTTTTGGACCTAAAAGGGAAATTGTTAACCCTTGAGTGATTAATTTTATAAAATTCAAATCAAGCGCTGCTTTTATATTACCACCAATGGCAATACCTGTCCACTCTGGATTATTCGCTAAAATATCAGTTAACTCACTTGCCGCTCTATCTAAAGCCGCTCCCTCAAATCTATTTAATTCAGATAAAGAATCTACGATTTGCACAGAATTTACAGGTAGTTTTTCTGTGGTACATTCCAAAAACTCAACAACGCCTAATTTAAAATTACTTATTTTTTGTTCTACATTTCTTAACTCAACTTGAGTTAATTCGTAAAAAGATTCATCAATTCCATCTAGTTCGGCTACTTTAGCAACACCACTTACATCTATTTGTTTCCTATTATCGAAACATAAACCTAAAATTCTAGCCATATACCTTTCAAATTTAGACGCATCCTCAACTTGGTTAACACTAACATTAGCCTGAATTGAAATTGCTCCACTCAAGGAATCCATAATGTTTGCCATTATAGATGAAAAATTAACCACACTTATTGTGCTAAAATAATCGACCAAAAATTCACCAACGGTATTAATATTACCTACCCTATTTTTTAAATCAACTTGAAACCACGGGCCGTACTGACCAAAATTATCGGTTTCAACAAATGTTATATCAAATAATTCTTGACCAGATTGACCATAATATAGTTGTGTGTTTGCGGTATCATAACTTTGACCCGGGTTCTGAACCCTATTAAATAATTCACGATTCATAGAAAAAGGATTGTCCTGTATTGAGACAGGGTCTTTTTCATATAATGCTTTACCAACCTTATCGTTTGGATTTTTTTTTAGTAATCCTCCTGGGTCAACACTTTTAACCTTAACATATATTGTTTGGGCAACAAATGTTTGTTGTTGGTCACATCCGGTTGTTTTAATTATTTCCTCTAATAAAATTTGTTTTATTTGTGGTTGTATATTTCTAATTGTTTTAATAAGTACAGTTTTCATGTACCTAGAAGTGTTGGCTCCTTTTCCTCCGGTTAAATTACCAATGTCTAATAATTGACTAAGTTGGTCTTTGATTTCTTTTTGGTATTTTTTAACCTGTCCTTTGGCCGCGTCTAACTGCTCACTTATATCTCCCTTAGACTGTTCTAACGAATCACCGGCCTTTTTTTTCGCGGCCTCATATTGTCCCTTTAAATCTTTATAGGCACCTATTGAGCTTATTTGTTCTTTGGCTTTGTTATAATCTGATTCTAAATCTAAAGACATTTTATAAATTATTTCATTTTATATGACCCGTCACTTTTTGAAATGTCCTTTTCTATTAAATTTTGTAAAATATCATCATCAACATCTAAATCAGAAATTGAAAACGATTCTTGTTTTGAATTTGATTTTTCCCAAATACTCGACTGAAGTTTAGATAGTGTTAGTTTTTTCTCAACACAATCATTAATTATCTTTTGTTGTTCTTTGATGATTGGACCAAGCACGGTCATATCCTCAGTCTCCTTCATCAATGATAACATTTTATTCTGTATCCTAATTGCGGTATTTCTCTGTTCTACAAGTTCGTTGTAAATTTCCTGCATCAATGATAACATTGATTCTTTGGTAAGATTGATTTCTTTTTTTTGAGGTCTTGGCATAACAATAAATACTATTTAATCATTTTTTGAATGAGATTATAATATATTACTTTATACTTCTTCATCGAACTCCTAATTTCTTTTGTATTTAAATTAGTCATTTCCCTCAAAGACAATAAAATTATATTCTTATTGAATTTATTGTTATCAGTACCAATAAAGATATTGTCGTAGTTTTCAAATAAATCATACAATGCTTGGCCTAATTTAATTTCATTTTCAGACAAACCTTCCTGACTAATGAATTCGTCAATCTCATTTAAAAAATTTTTAATAACTAACTCACTATCAAAAACTTCCCTATCTATACTGTAAGAAAAGTCAGTATTGTTTTCTAAATTAGAAGATATATCCTCATAAGAAATCTTACGATTCATATCTTTTTGGTCTTTGATGATTTGACCCATCAAATAGTTTTTACATATGGTACCAAAGTAAGAATAAGCCTTCTTTTCTTTAGCAGGCTTAAACTTATCTATTTTGGTCATCAAAAATGAGTGAGTATCTATATGGATTTCATAGAAGTCCATATCTTTTCTATATAATTTGTATCTTCGAATAATCGAAGAAATCATTTTGTCTAAAGGTTTTCTTAGAAACTCATTGTAGATTTTATTTTTCTCATCAAAAGTTTCGGCTTGTAAAAATCTAACGACCGCCTGCTCTTCCCTGACATCAAAATAATTTGCTTGTTTTGGTTTCCTACCCTTCTTCTTTAACTCAACATTTGTATCTCCTGACAAATTGCTGATTTCGGTCATTAAATGGATTCTGGTTCAAATTTTATGTCTCTTTCTTTTGTAAAGAAATACTCTTTTTTTGCAGACTCAATCCAAAATTTAACTTCTTGTTCTGTCAACATATTATCACCATTTTTGTAATTCCAAAAAATAGAACCAGTACGTAAATTAACGTGTTTGTATCCTATCTTTGGGATAGACATGATTTTAACTGAGTTATATGTCATTCTTAAAAAGAACTCATATCCAAATGTTAATTTAAAGTTTGGTTTCATCATTCCATAATCTTCAAAAACAGATTTTTTCATCACCATTCCTGAAATTTGGAAGTTTTGATAAGTGTGTAATGTGTCATTAGTTAGAATACCCATCTCAGTTGAGATATTCAAAGCAAATGTTGCCTCATTTGTGAATCCGGCAAATACACCTTTTTCATCGACATCAACCACTAATGGTAAAAAAGCTTGGACATCAGAATAAACCTCACTGTATTTTTTAACATTTTTAAACCAAATATTTGAATACTCGTCGTCAATTTCAAAAAGAGATACCCATTCAGATTCGGCAACACTTACGCCGTAGTTAACCTGTAAACCATAATTAGGTTCGTCAGACCATGTATATTTTTTAACATTTAAGTCACCAAAATCGTATGAGTTCAAAAACTCAACTAAGGAAGTTTCCTCAGTATGTACAATTACTAATTCATTAATACCGACTTTCTGATTCACCAATGAATCGATACATTTTTTAAAATAATCATCAAAACCAATTACTGATGATGTTTTAATCGGTAGTATGACCGACACATTAAAAGTTTCTTTATTTACGTTTTCCATATTATTCAATTGTTTCTACTTCCGCAAGTTTATTAAGTTGTTCTTCAAATGAGATACGTCTAGTCTCCAAATAACCTTCAAAAAGATATACCGAATTTCTGTAGAATTCTTCCTTTGTTGACATTGATTCTACTGTTGATTTCATTTCGGAATACATTTCATCTTTAATGTTATCCTCAAGCCAATTTTGTAAAAAATCGGCGGCAAAATCAGAAATTTGATTTTTGTTATTAACCCAAAAACCATTGTTTTCATTCATCCAATGAGGTAATAGATTAGGTACTAAACCCAATACAGGTACACCTGTTTTCATTGATTCAAGTGGGAATGTACCAAAACCACTGGTCTCATCAACCCAAATTGACAAGAAACAGTCTTGTAAATTTTTAGCAAAATCTTTTTCAGTTTGATTTCTCATATCTCTGAAAGATACCCATCTATACTGTGGGAATTTAAGGTAAAATGTTTTAATAATGTTTGCAGTATCTCTCGGTTCTCGAGTATGAATTGCGATAATTGGTTTTGGGGGTAAAGTTTGCTCCGTAAATTTTTCAGAAATAAATGGAGACAAAATATCAAAAGAAACACTTCTCATAACATTTGAGATATATTCTTTTTGGAATTCAGATGTCGTAATACATTTAAAGAATCCAAATTGTTGCCATGTTTGACCTGGCTGTAATGTCTCCAAAATATGGTCATACGCTTGACACAATACAATCTTACCACATGGTAGATTAGCAATCTGAGGCATTATAAACCCATACAATTCTGGTAACACAATAAGGTCTTCAGGCGAAACCTCCAATTGTTGACCCTCAATTGATTTATGAGGTAACTCCATAAATTCTTCACCCATCCATGATGCCACCCCCACATAATCAGGTTTTTCATGTAGCATAATTGGATTATATCCTGATTTAGATAATGACATACCCAAATGGTAGATATATGAGATAGACGCCTTGGCGTTACCTTTTGTGTCTTGGACTAGAAGATAAATTCTGGACTTCTTGTCCTTCATGTTTTTAATAGACAACTCTAACTTTTTAATTTGTTCTTGATTCATATATTAATACTTGTTTAATAATTTTTTATTTAATAATGTGTTGAATGAGATTTTAAATGGGATTGATAATTCAGAACTTTTTGGACCTAAAGCTTCGTCAACACCTTCATTTTCAGTCATTAAAATTTCGATTAATGTTTTAACCATTTCATATTTAACAACACTGATGTGGTTTTCTGAAGAACCCGTTGTATCAACTGGAGATTCAATATTGATATATTCATCAATTTGGTCCAAATCCAAATAATAATATTCGTTTAAAATTTTTAACATTGGATGACTTCCTTTAATTTTTCTTCAAATTCCTTCATAGATGAAATGCTATGAATTGAATTTATATTTTTATTGTATTCCGTATTAAATTTAATAATTAATTTATCTGACGGATGTTCTAATAATAAGGATGGATTCGATGTAAGTAAAATATCTATTTCATCCCACATAGAATTAATTGTATGATTACTATAGAATTTCACTTTTTCCAGCTGACATATGAATTTAGACAAGAAAAACAATGAGGCGGGTTTTGATTTACCAATTTCGTCAGACACAATAACAAAATCATGTTCATCTCTTAAATTAATATACACATCATTTAAATCGTTAAATGTGGTGTATTCTGAAGATGGTGCGTGACCAAATATTTCCATAACGTAATCCTCAAATAAAAATGAGTATTCTTCTTCTTTATTTTGGAATATAAAATGTTTCGATAACTCTACACTATCTACAGGTAAATTCATTTTATACTCGAACGGTATTGTATCTTCTTCAGGTTCAGTATTTCCTGACATGTCTAACCTGTAAGTTTTTTCAACAAATTCGTCTTGACGGTCATCAATTAAATTTTTTTGGTAAACCTGCGTAATTTTCCCGATAGTGTCCCGTAAGACACCATTTATTTCGATTCCAATCCTCATTATTCGTATCTTTTAAGTATTTTACTAATCAGAGGATTTCTAACAATATCTGAATTGTCAAATTCAAATACACCAACATCACCCAAATCTTTAAACTTTTCAATCGCATCCCAAAGTCCCGACTGTCTTTTATCTTTGTATCTGTCAGTTTGTTCTAAATCCCCCGAGATGAAAAATTTACTATTAAAACCTATTCTTGTCAATAATAACTTCATTTGATTTGGAGTTGAATTTTGTGCTTCCTCAAAAATCAAAATTGAATTGTCGATGTTCATCCCTCTCATATAGGCGAGAGCAAATACCTCAATTACATCAATCTGTTTAAGTTTTTCACGAGCCTCTTTACCGATAATCTTATTCATCAAATAATAGGATGGAAAAATGTAAGGGTCTAATTTTTCTTCAACATTACCTGGTAGTGAGCCGAGTTTTTCTTCCGCTTCAACTGCCGGTCTAACAATGATAATTTTTTCATAAGGAGTTTCAGGGTCAGATAATAAGTCTAACGCTGCTTTCATGGCAATATAACTTTTACCAACCCCCGCCGGACCTGAACATATTGTAATTTGATTACCAACTAATAAATCATAATATTTTTTTTGATTCTCAGATAAAAATTTTTCTTTAGATTTCTTTTTTATTATTTCAGTGATTTGGTCTTTCCTACTCACATTTCTTTTTTGTTCTTCCTGAACTGAAACTGTTTTTTTTCTAGTCATAATATTAATTTAGTTATTATTGTTACTAAAATAAAGTAACTAATAATCAATCATTTCATCTAACATTGATTAAAAGGTATAATCGTGAGACCATCCTGACCGTTTATACCTGTAATTAATGCAACCCCCATTTATTCTTTTATAAATTTACTGTACTTATCGATATTATCTAATATGTGCTTTGGGTAGGTGTAATCTATCTCAACTTTGGTTAAATTACCTCTAAAAAATGGGTCTATATTGTTCTCCATGTTTTCAGATATTGAAGATAAGACATGGTCATTTGCCATGTCTTTAGCTGAATATGATAACATTTTAGTTTTAACCATTTCCTTACCTCCCATAAAACTAAAATGCCAACCTCCATTAGGAATTTTAACACTCAATGATTCATCTCCCCTAATTTCATTGAAAGATAAATTTTTTATATTTTTATATTTTGACATTTTTGTACCGTACCACGTTGATTCTTTAAAAACATTTAAATAGTAAAAATACATCATCTGATTTAATGAATATATATTATTATCTAAATCTAATTCTTTTAAATTTAATAATATTTCAGGATTAGGAATTTCGTCCGCGTCAGATACTAAAATAATATCATCATCTTCACAATTAATGAGAGGTCTTCTAACACACTCTTTTTGAAAAAAATCTCTCCCATAATCATGCTGAGTCCACCTATTAAATCTGTTTGTTTGTGATACAATGTAATCGTTAATTTTATTAAGAGTTTCATCTTCACTATAAATTAAATTTACAAAATCACTAGGCGTGTCCGAAACTTTATATAAAATAATTTTATCTAAAAATTTGCCAAATCTTTCTTTGTTCTTATCAAAAATAAATTCTTTTTCAATACCAGTATGAGTAACTGATGACTCAACAATTACAAAATAATCAACGTAATCGTATAAAATATTTAACCTTATTTCAAGTATATCTAATTCATTAAAAAAATTAAAACAATCGTATATTTTTGACATATTAGTACAAATTTTTATTTTTATAATATTCTTTAGCCTCAATTTTACAGGATTCATAATCTGATAAATTACCTTCCCTATCAATATAGGTAAAACCTCTAGTATATGATTCTCCCACACACCAATATCCATCACTAATGTTATGTTTAGCCCAATATTTTGGTGCTAGTATTTTGTTAGCATTAGTATTTAACCAAGCTGCCCACCACCCAAAGGTTGAGTTAGATAAAATAACCCATTTAGATTGGTTAACAACATAAAAATCAAATCCTATATCTAAATGGTATGTTGGAATGTCAAATGGCATATATAACTTTGCAAATTCAGGGTCATCAGTTATTATTATAAATTTCATATTTTGATTAATTGATAACATATGATTTATAGAATCTCTCCAATATTCTTTTCTTAATAAAGTACTATGTATTCCCCTATATTCTCCCCCTCTAAAATTTATTACACATAAATTTTCATCTAATGTTATATTAAATTCATTTAATTTATTATTATACTCTAAAGATTTCTCATGTTTAATTTTAAACCATTCAATTACTTTATCTCTAATATCAATAAAATAATCTTCACATTGATATATACCACCATGGGCCCCACCGTCCCCAATCAGTCTAGTATTATCAGAAATAGAATAAATTCTATTATCTAACATAGTAATATTAATCATTTCACCGTTATGAGGATAATGTATCCATTTCTCATAAAAATTAGTAAATTCACCTTGAACTGGTTTACCAAAATCAACGTCCATAAAATACATTTGATTCATACCCCCATGATAATCATAAGTAGGGGATGGGTTAATACCCCATTCATACCCAAGTTTTTTTGCAACAGCTCTACAAACAGAGTATTGCCACATATGGTTACCTAAATTACCTGTTAAATTTGTTGTTATCATATTAATTATTTTATAGAATAATTATAAAATTTATTAAAATTATATCAAGTTAAATTTTTTTAACTCAGTTATTTGACTATGTATACTTTTTTTAATTGGTGATTCGTAAATTGTTGATAAATTTCTAAAACAAATTTGATTAGTTTCTTTTTTTATAATTGAAATTTTTAATTCATATATTTCATTAATCATACTAATCAACTCAAATTTACTGACAATATCAGGTGAGAATATGTGTTTAACACCGAGCCAAAAATTATTAGTCGAAATTATTGTATCTATATATTTAGATAACTCAAGACAAGTTAAACCATTCCATAGATGATTTTCATACCCAAAAATTTCTTTTCCATATTGAGATTTAACCCACTCCACCAATGATTTTTTATTTCTAATTTCTTCACCGATAATAGATGTTCTTATAACAGTTATTAAGTTATTTTCACCTAAAGATTTACTTTTACCATACTCATCTAAACAATCGTGAGGGTCATTTTCATTATACCCACCTTTTAGTCCATTAAATACGGAATCAGTCGTAATATGAATTACATTACATTTTATTTTCTGTTTTAATTTTGATAAATAATTTGGAAATAAACTGTTGACAGTTATCATATCAGAAATTTCGTATTCACTACGACTTGTAATAACGGATGCATTTATTATTATATCACCCTCAAATATGTTAGATTCAAAAAAATCAAAAATTTCTTTTTTAGACGCTCTTGAGATATCAATATTCTTTCTTGTAAATGGTATAATCGTGTATTTTTTTTTTAAAAATTTACATAGATATGTACCTAGCATGCCATTTGACCCAAAAACTATAACCCTCATTTAAAAAAATTTTTATTTTTTAAATACTCAAATAATTGTTCTTTGGAAATTAAATTATCTTTAGAAGAATATTCTTTATTATCAAAATTAATGTCGCTTATAATTTTATTAGGATGAATTAAAAATAAATTGTCATTTTTAATAAATTCGATTCTTTTTGACTCTTCAGTAGACCACATTATTTCATGTATTTTTTCACCGGTTCTTTCATTTGTTACCCGATATTTTAATCCAAAAGTTTCTTTAAAGATATCAAATAAATCCTTGATTAGAAAAGATTTAGATACCGGAATTAAACCACATTTAGAATAATTAACTGATTTAAAAATTAAATCCATTGCATCTTCAATATCTAAAATAAATCTAGTCATTTTTGGGTTAAATAATTCAATTTCTTTTTTATTATTTATATGATACCAAATTAATGGGATTATCGAACCGGTAGAATTGGTTACATTACCATAAATTGCTGTTGTTAGATTACACTTAGATTCATTGACAATAAATGATTCTCCCGCAACATATTTCATTGCACCATATATAGTGGTAGGAGACCTGCTTTTATCTGAAGAAATAAGACAAGATGATTTAAAGTTATTAGTTTCAGAGGCTATTCTTGAATTTATTGCACCATCAATTATTATTGATTTAGCCTCTTCAAAATTTTCGGTACAAGCATCTATTTGTTTTAAAGATGCCGCAAATATACCTATGGTATGACCAACACTTTTTCTAACTAATAAGTCTCTATTACGTACATCTCCTATAATAAAATTAACTTTTGGGTATTTTTTTTTCAAAAAATAATGTTTTGATTCATCTCTGGAGTATACCGTAATATCGTTTTCATAATATAATTTATCTATTAAGTTTTTACCTAAAAATCCCGCACCCCCTGTTATAAATATTCTTTCATTTTTAATCATTTATTATATATAGATTAATTATTTTTTTATTTATTTTTTTACAATTGTTACACCAAGATTAATAGGTATTGTTGAATTTTATATTCAATATTCTTTATCAGATTGAAATAAAATTATTTAATTCTGAATATTCTTTAATGATTTTAAATTCAGGAAATCCAATAATATATTTAAAATCATTACCTTCTAATTTTTCAATTATCATTTTACTGAAATTCCATGCAAATATCATAATAAAATCAGGTTTATTATTTAATAAATGCTCCTTACTAACTATTGGAATTTGTTTTACGGCAATATGTCGACCACATCTTTCAGGTGATTCATCAACAATAAAATCAATAATATTTGAATCTAAATTGGCCAAATTACATAACATATTGGCTCTCCCGCTAGCCCCGTACCCCGCAATTCTATATCCCTTAGATTTTAAATCAATTAAATTATCATAAATCATTTTAATGTGATTTTTAACGTCCACTCCAAAATTTTTAAAATAACTCAATTCTGTAAGACCATCCTGTTTTTCTAATTCTAATTTTTTGTTAACATGTTTGGGAATTTTAACTAAATCATTACATATTACTACTCTAATACTCCCACTATGCACAGGAATTTCTTCAAAATCTACAATCGTCATGTTAAATTTATCAAACAAATTCTTTAAAGAATTTAAAGAATAATAATAGATGTGTTCATGGTATATATTATCATATTGAAGTTGTTCGATTAAATTTTTAACGTAATGGACTTCAATTACAAAATAACCTGTTGATTTTAATATTTTATTTACTCCTTTTACGATACTATGAATATCGTCAATATGTGCAAAACAATTATTAGAAATAATTAGGTCAAAACTATTTTTATTAAAATATTTTGAGCAATTTTCATCATTAAAATAATCATTAATTACATTACACCCATTTTCTAATGCGATTTTATTTATGTTTACTGCCGGCTCAATACCTATAGGGTTAAGTCCTAAATATTGTAACGGCTTTAATAAAACACCGTCATTGCTACCTATTTCGAGTATTTTAGAAGATTCAGATAAGTTAAATTTTTTTTTTAAAAAAGACGCAACATCTGTAAAGTGTTTTGATAAACCTACTGATGACATATATCTATAGTCTTCAAATAGTACTTTTGAATCAATAACACTATCAGTTTGTAAAAGAGAACATTTTTCGCAAAATTGTAAGTCCATATTATATTTTCTTTCATTTTTAAAATCTTCTTTTAATGGAAAATCACCGGCCAATGGGACATCACCATAATTAATTATGGTTTTTAAATTAACATTATCACAAATTGCGCATTTAGTTCTTTTTTTATATTCATTTTTCATATTTTTAATTTTTAAAAAAATTTAAAGCGTATAAATCTTCTATATCATTAAAATTATGTTCACCGAACCCTGAACTATGATTCCTCATCCAATCACCTTCAGCTCTGGTTTTTAATAGTTTTAAATTCCACTCAGGTAACGTTTTAGTATAATAATGATTAAGTTGTGCTTTATCAAATGTTACATTCCTAAAGTCAGGTCGACCAATACCAACAGTTCCATCAACATCAATCCATTCTCCCGGAACAAAATGAATAGAGTGACAGCAAAAATTTTCATGTAATTTACATATTGGTAAAAATTGATAATAAGAGCTAGTGTACGCCTGTCCCCATCTTTTAGTGAATCTTTCTAAAACACTTGTATAATTTTCATCAAAAGTTGTATGTCCATTATCACCAAAAAACGCAAAGTTTATTACAACTTGTTGTTGAGGAGTGTTGTCAAAATTGGAGATAAATTCTTTAACATTTTTTGATTGTTTTAAAACTAAAAAGCAATCAACGTCAAAAAAAGCCGCCCATTCGTAATTTTTATAATGTTCTTTACCAAAATTACTATAACATTTCGAATGACGGTTCCAGTCCCAAACTTCTCCAGAAGGAGGGTCTGATTCAACATCCCATTCCATAAAATGAACCCGACTATCAGGTTTTTGATTCTTAAATCTCCAATTATTTTGAAAAATAAATATATCATCAAAACCTATCTTTAGATGGTAATCAATCCATTCTTGTAAATAGAAATCTTCATCTTTTGCCATGGTAACCAAAGCTATCTTTTTCATATCACAATATTGTTTTAAATTTATCGTTAAAAATATAACACTCTAATCTTTCAATCATCCACGGAGCGTTTACATCATCCTCTAATAATTCCACAATTTTTTTGTAAAATTGCCTACTTCTTAATTTTATTTGTTCTTTTGTTATGACAAAATGACCTCCTGGCATAAATTCATAAGTTTGAGGAATGTTATTATCTTCTAAAAATAAAATATTCCAATATTTATCAACATCTATATTTGGATTTAAATCTTGTGGGTGGCCATTAGATTGACAAGATATAATTCCACCAACACCTACCTGTGATGATTTGTCTAAATACCAAGAAGTACCAAAATTATTATTATGGTAACCATAATATCCTCCTATAGTTAATGATGCGTTTTTTGGTATTTCTTCCTCACTTGAATTTATTATATCAATAACATTACCCCAGTGGTCAAACGGAAAATCCTGCACAAAAAATGTATAATCCGATAAATTATCATAATTCAAGTAGATGTGATTAAAAAATGTATGGACACATCTTCCTTTATTTATGGATATTTTTATTTCATTTTCTTTTAATGGTATTATGTCTCCTTTTCTATAGATTGTTACTTTAACATCACTATTTAAACGACTTACCCAATCAAGTTCTTTTTCATATGCCGCAATTACAATTTCTTTAGTCATATTTTAAAATTTAGGGTAATTTATATTATTATAAATATAGTTGTGAAATGCAAAGGGAGTAATTCCCTCTATTTCAGGTATCCAAGTCTCATGAGAAAAATACTTGGCAATCTCCAAGTCGGCAAATTTACACCCATCCTCAATGTATTTATGACGATAATTTACACAAATAAAACCGTCCTCATTAGTGAAACCATGAAAAGGTTTCCATTCTAAATTATACTTTATTGGAACGTCTAATAATTTTTTACTTCTTATAGAGACACTATTCCCAACTCTAACTAAGTTATTGTCAATATCTCTGTATGAAAAATTATCTTTTGGTAACGGCCAAGGTGCTCCTATATAATCATAATTTAAAAATTCATCTTTCCATGATTCCGGATTTACAACAAAACCATTGTCGTGTATTAATAATGCAAACTCCGTATCTACATGTTTAGGTAAATTATAAATTATATTATAATTCCATTCATCGATATTTCCACTTTTTGGTGTAAATTCATGTTGTATAAAACTTGGTAAATCATCAGGAATAATATCTGACGCCAGTTTAACCTTACCGAATTTTATACCTCTACAACTATATTCTAAAGCTTTAATTGTCTGTGGTATTCTAACACTTGTTAATGCGATTAATGTAACGTTGGGTAAATCAATCATATTTTTTCTTATGCAAATTTACTAATCACCATTAAATATTCTCTATCTTTAACTTCTTGAGTTACAGTATCACATAACCTAGCTCCCCATGTTCTGTTAACCACGGTTATTTCATTAAGAATTTTGGGCTCCCCATGTTTTAAAAACATTCTTTGATAATAATCACAATCCATATACCAATTCATTTCTTCATCAAAAAATATTAAATCCTCATTTTTAATAGTTATGCCACTCGGGCAACCCATAGTGTTGTTACCGGTATAAATATGAGGGTGAAAAAATGGATGGTAAAGTCTATAAAAATTAATTCCATCATTACTATGATAAAACATAGTAACAAACCAAACTAAATTTTCAGTATTATTAATAAAATCAAATTGTTTTTGAAGAGAATTTTCATCATATAAAAAATCATCCTGAAAAAGTATCTTAATCCATTTTCCCGAACATTTTTTCATAGCTTCGTTTATATTTGGAGATATAACTCCTCTTCCTCTATCATTAAATGAGTGTTTTATGGTAAGTCTATCTTTCCATTGGTCACATAAATCTTTTATTGTGTTATCAGTACTGTGGTCAGATATGACAATCTCAAAATCCTTAAAAGTTTGAGAGAATAATTTTTCAAAACTAAAATTTAAAAATTCAGACCCTTTACCATTATATCCATATGTTGGAATTGCAATCGAAAAAAAGACTTGTTCCATATTAATTTAAAATTCTAATCATCCAATCTTTTAATTTTATTTTTTGTATTTCACCAAATTCCGATATAAATTTATTAGAATTTAGAGAATATCTTCTATCATGACCTAATCGGTCATCGACATACTTAAAATTTATTTTTTTACCCAGAATTTCACCAACCATATTAATCAAGTCGTTATTAGTGTAAATTTCGTTAGTACCAATATTAAAAATATGATTTATTTTTTCTGAAAATAAAATTTTTATGATTGATTCCGCGTTATCATCAGCATGTATCCATTCTCTTATTTGATTCCCATCTCCATAAACAGGTATATCTTTACCTTCTTTTATGGAATTAATAATAGTAGGTATAAATTTTTCTTTATGTTGATTTTCACCGTAGTTATTACAAGTTCTTGTTATTATATAAGGTAACCCATAAGTTCTATTTGCGGAAATTATTAGCAAATCTGAAGAAGTTTTTGTTGCGGAATAATAAGAGCTTGGGTTTAAATTAAAAGATTCATCCGAGGTAGTATTACTTGAATATTCATCTAAATCACCATATACCTCATCAGTTGAGATTTGTACGAATTTTATGAGATTTTTATTTTTTCTTGCAATTTCAATAAGGTTGTAAGTACCCTCGACATTTGTTCTTACAAATGGTAATCCATTCTTTATTGAATTATCCACATGTGATTCGGCTGCAAAATTAATGAGATATTCAAATTGACCTAAATCACCTTCAGTTAACTCACAAATATCTTTTTTTATAAGAACATGAGGTACTTTTACATTGTTAATATTTGACGCATACGTCATTTTATCGACAATAACAATTTCACTTTTAGTTTTTGTATAAAGTAAATTCACAAAGTGAGAACCTATAAATCCTAAACCTCCGGTTACTATTATTCTACCCATTTTTCTTTAAAAATATTTTCTATGTATTCAAAAACAGATTCATCATAATGAGGTGCTGCCCCTAAAAAGAAAACTTTATCCAAAACTTTATTAGAATTTGGGTATTTTTCTAAATTATCTAAATGAGAGTACCCAGGGTGAAACAAAATGTTACCGGCAAAATAGTTTCTGGTTTGTATTTTATTTTCCTCTAAAAAAGAAACTAATTTATCTTTTAATTTTTTGTCTTCACAAATGAATGGAGTACCAAACCAACAAGTGTCAGATTTTTCTAAAGAACTAACACCTCTCAACCCATTTACGTATTTTAATAAAATAGATTCAATTTTTGATTTTGAATTTTTTCTGTTTGTGTCAATTTCACCAAATTTTGCCAATTGTTCTAATCCTATAGAACCTTGTAAATCCATTGGTTTAAGATTGTATCCCATATTAGTAAAAACATATTTATGGTCAATTATTCCATCATATGATTTTAACCATTTACCAAATCTAAGTTGACAAGTGCCACAAGATAAAAGATTTGCAGAACCAACACAATAACAGTCTCTACCCCACCAAGAAATACTTACAAAAAGTTTTTTCAAATCCTCAATGTTTGTACATATCATACCCCCTTCACCTGTTGATATGTGGTGAGCAGGATAGAAAGAACATGACCATGCAACGTAGTAATCACTAATAGGTTTGCCATCCCATTTAGTACCCAAAGTATCACAGCTATCTCCGATTAATTGTAAATTATGTTTTTCACATAAATTTTTTAAAAAATCCATATCAGGTGGATTACCTAATACAGGAGATACAAAAATCGCTTTAGTTTTTTCTGTAATTTTTTCTTCTATTTTAGTAACATCAAAATTTAAAGTTTCCCATTCTATATCAATAAAAACAGGTGTTAAATTGTTTTGGACTAATGGTGCGATTGTGGTTGGAAACCCTACTGGAGAAACAATAATTTCATCCCCATCTTCCCACCCAAAAAATTTCTTTAATGCCGTTATCAAAACTAAATTGGCCGAACTACCGGAGTTAACCATATGAGAAAATTTAACTCCAAACATCTTGGAAAATTTATTCTCAAATTTAAAAACATTTTCTCCTGTAACTAACCATTTACCGGATATCAGAGTTTTAATTGCTGATATAACTTCTTTTTCATCCCAATAGGGTCCTGAGTAAAGTACTTGACTTTTACCTGGCTCAAAATTTTTATTGTATAGATATTTTGGTGTATTACTCTTTAAGTAATCGCTTATTTCACCTAATAGTGTTTCTAAGTTTTTTTCCATACTGAATAATAGAATATTATTTTTTAATTATCAATAGTAATCCATTCTGAAGGTACCACATCTTGATAATCTTGAGGTCCTGTAAAATTAAACCATCGTTTAGGTGCGATTACTTTTTTATTCACATTAGAATTAAGATATGCTCCCCACCACCCAAAAGTACTATTAGAGATAATATTATTATGACAATTGGACATTACGGACATTTCTTTGACATCGTCATTAATGTTTGGGTATATAAAATTGTCACCATTAAAATTATCTTTAGCCCATTCTAAATCATCTGAAAAAATTATAAATTTAGTGTCTTCTAATAAGGAGATTGCATTTTTAAAATAATCAATATCACAAGTAAAATGAAAATTGTAATTACCGTGAACATAATCTCCTCTACGAATGTGTATTGACGTATATGTACTATCTTTAGGTAAGGAGTTAAAAAAAATTTTAGAATATTCTTCGTCTAAAACAAATAAATTTTTAACCTCATCTTTATAATTAATAAAATATTTTTCACTTTGGAAATATCCGTCTAAATATAAATTTTCACTGTGCGGTATTTTTTTAAATGAGAATCCGGGTTCTCTGTAAAAGTTGTTAAAATTGTAATTTGTAAATGTTGGTATTTTTTTAAAAATAGTATTTTTATAGAAATTAGAAGGTTTACCTTGATTCGGGGTATTACAAGTATCAAAGTTAAATCCAAATTCATCGTTATTTTCTTTAGCCAATGAATAGGCGGAGGCGATTTGAAACATTTGATTACCTAAACCACCCTGTAATCCTGTTGAAATCATCTTAATAATCTACTATATGGTTTTTTATTTCTAATTTTAATAGCGTGGTCGTTGACCATTCTCATATCAATCTTATGTTCGTTTATCGGATTATCACCATTGTAAACATAGTTAATTTCATCCATGAATTTATAATGCTCAGGACCTGACATTTCTAGCATTGGATACATAAAACATAAATCCCCGCTCCATTGCCAATAATTCCCATTCTCATCTCTCAAATCTTCTTCCTTAATATTTCTCCAAAGGAAGGCCCTCCAAGTTCTTATATGAGATGCGGTAAATCTAGAACCCCTTAAATTTTCAAAATTTGTTTGAGGACTTGAGAATCCTGGATGTCCGTTTGAATATTTAAAACTACCGTTAGCGACCCATACGTCAGGATTTTTATAAACCTCATTAATCCTTTCAAATACCTTTGAGTCAGGTAACCAATCATCTCCATCAACTTCGATAAGTAATTCATCATCTTCTATTTCAGAATTAAATCTTATTGTTCTATCAAAATTACCGGCTTGGTATAGTTTTTTTTCGTAATCATTAACTAAAATAAATCTTTCATCATTTTTAATTAAATCACTAACAATCTGTACAGAATTATCTGTTGACATATCATGAGTGATATAACATTTAAAATCACTATGAGTTTGACCCATCATGGATAAAATACTTCTCTCAACGTATTTTTCGGCATTATAAAAACCTGTTAATATGACCATTTTTTTAAATATTTTGTTAAAATTTTATCAGTATAATTTTTAGAAGTAACGTTTAAATTTTTTATAATATCGACAACTTCTTTACTGTTATTAATGTTCGGAATATTTTCCGTAAAATCAATTAATTCAAAATTTTCTTTTTTATTTATTATCTTAGAAATTTTTTTATAAAGCTCAATTACTTTTACTGTTTCTATGTTTGAAAATTTTATGATTTTATTTTCACAATTAAAGATTAATTCTTTGGATATATTAAAAACATCGTTAACATCAATTATCGCTCTCCAGCTATCAGAAAAAATAATTGTTTTTTCTCCCTCGATTAAACTTTTGGTAAAGAAATTTACAATATTTTTTTGATTACCTTTTTCTCCAACAACTTGGGGTAAACGAATTATTAGAAAATTTTTGCAAGTATTAGAAATTAAATCCTCCATTTCTAATTTATGGGTATAATACTTGGTTTCTTTAAACCCAACAAAAATACTACTGAAATAAACAATTTTTTTTTCACCATTATTTTCTATTGTCTCACGTAGAAGTTTTTTTTCTCTATTAAAATTTTCTTCTTTATCCTCTGTTGAGTTGGAGACACCCGACGCAAAAATTACCACTTCATCATTATTGTGAAATTCTTCAAAAAAAATACTACCTAAAGAACCTTTACCTACAACCATTATAAAATAATAAGATTACCGTAATTATTTTAGTATTTGTTTTCTATTCTTTAGGTAGTTACCCAAATAATCATTGGTACATTCTTCTTCAGTAAACAAATAGTATGTGCCAAAACCGTATTTTTTATTAAAATCGCTTAATCTCTCACCTCGGATTTTATTTTTATACAAATAATCTTTTAACCCCATGAATTTAAAATGTAACATCTTTAAAGAATTATCTGTAGATAATTTTACTTCCCCAAAAGGGTTGGCGTTATGACAACCAAAATTGTAGTTAATTTCTTTTATTTTATTACAATTAAACATCATCATTTTATCTAAAACTTCTGTTCTAACACCGTATTTAACTTTTTCTAATATATTATCATCAGGTAATAAATTCAAATTTTCATCACCAACCATATGGTGTCCCTCAGGTTTAAAAATTGTAATACCATTATTAAACGATGTTATTAAAAAATCTATCATATTTTCATGGTATAAAAATTCGTCAGTATCCCCAAGTATAACATAATCGGCAACACCAATACTTGATTTCCAAACATTATTTTTCACATCAATATGGACTCCATCATGAAATGAATTATTTGATTCAAAAGTTAAAACTTCAGTGTTAGGAAAAGATTTTACAATTTCTACACTATTATCTGTAGATTTGTTATCTATGATTGTGATTTTTTCACAGAAATTGGAGTAGTGCTTTATTAGGTGAGGTAAAATATTTTCCTCGTTATAGCACAAAAAATATGCGTGTACCACTGGTTTTTTACTCATTAGTTTAAAATTTCAATCCATTTATTTATAATTTCCTCGTTAGTTAACATAACGGGAGGGTTGTTTGTTGCAAAATTACCATTGAAAATGGTGCCCGTTGTTTCGCATTCATCCTTAACTAATGTAGCCACCTCACTTTTTGATGAATGATATACACACCCAATCATATCATACATTTCTTGTTTGTTTTCAAAAAAACCTTTAACGATGACTTGCTCACTTAATAGCGGTTTTACATAATGTTCAAAATAAGGACCTGATGGTTCTCCAAAAATATAAACTTTCTCGCATCCATCATTAAGTGCTCTCTGAATAGAGATGTGGACTTGTTTATTATCATCCATAGAACCAATAATTCCTGCAATTTTTTCTAAACCTGTCTTATCTTTTTTTAGTAGCTCTTCTTTTAAATTTGGAATGATTGTATAAGGACCATTATACTCGTTATGATATTCTCTGTGACCTTCATTTAAAAAAACAACTTCATCCCAAAATTGTTTTATTTTACCAACCTCAAATAAATTCTTTTCATGACAAGAAAGAATTACCTTATTTGCAGGAGGTCTTGATTCTAACGCTAAAAAATGAGTGATTAAAGTATCATTTTTTTCTATTTGTAAATTTTGTATTTTATCTGAATTACACTTATCTAAATGCCATTCATGTGGCCCATAAAATGTTGCATCGTATCCGGCTTGGTTTAAAAAATTGGTTAATCTAATAAATGCGACAGTTGAGCCCCCTCTATTTGACCACCCACTAACTATTTTTATTTTTTTACTCATTTTAAAATATAAATTTCATTTAATAATTTATCAAAATTCCTTTTGAGAAAAGGAAGAAATAATTTGTTATAATCCTCAGTCATTTCTATTTCTCCTTTTTTTATTTCTCGTGTTGCGGATTCTAAATGGTGTGCAACACAATTAGAATTTGTTAGATTTTTAAAGCCGCCAATCTTTATTTTTAAATTAAGCTCAACATCTTCAAAACAATGTCGGTAACTCTCATTAAACATACCGTATTTAACAAAAACTTTTTTATAAATCATCATTAAAGCCGCGGTATTACCAATTACAGAATTTATTCCTAATGAAAAATTATAATAATTATTTTTGTTTTTATGAGTTGTTAAAATATCTTTCTGATTTTGATTGACAATTACAATCATACCATCATGTTGTACAATATTATCTTCATATAATAATCTGGCTCCTACAGTACCGCAAGAAGGGTTAGTTTTAAAAGTACGTAACATCTCAAAAATAACATTATTTAATATGAAAACATCATTACTACAAAATAATAAAAATTCATATTCGTCTCCCACATAATTCTTTACTACATCATTATTTATTTTGGCAAAATTATAGTAATCATACTCAATTAATTTAATATTTCCAAAAGTCAAAATGTTTTCTTTTATGAATTTTTTTTCATCATCAGTAGACCCCGTATCGGCAATAAAAATATCAAACAAAGAAGAATTACAATATTGGTAAAACGAGCTGATACATTTTTGTAACATTTCTACTTTACCTTTAGTTGGTATAACTATTGCAACCTTACCGTTAAGTTTAATTGGTTTTTCTTTTATTTCGGGTATGTATGGTTTTTCAGGCTTCAAATCTAAAGGTAAGTTGGCTCCAAATTTTTCTAAAAATTTAATTTTACTCTCAAAAAATTCTTCGTTTGGTTGACCAACAGATTGATGTGTTATTTCAAATGAGGATGTGACCCCAAGTTTAACTCCATCCAAATAATTACTTAGACAAAATGGATGGTCATAAAAGTGAAACTTACCAATAGTTTCGTCAAATTTATGTTTTATTTTAGTTTTATCTAAAGATATAAATAATCCATCAACTGTTACAACAGGTATTAGAAACGGTAATTTTGGGCTGTAGGTATTCAACCATTTTTTTTGACCATCGGGGTGGTGATATACTTGACCAACCATAGTTTGAAGCATTCTTTCCCAATATATTCCTGATTCTGGAAAATAACAAGACCCGGCTTTTCCAATTATACCAAACTCCGGATTATTAGAAAAATCTTCGAGTAGTTTTTTACCCCAACCTGTTTCTAATTTAATATCATTATGACAACAAACTATAATATCATAAACCGATTCAGTTATTCCGCTATTATAAACTTGAGGTAAAGAATATTGATTGTTATTCTGATATTCTAAAATCTGAACATTTTTTAATCCAACACTATGTAACAAATGTTGTTTAAATTTATTATTGTAATCAGAATCTTTATGGGTTGAATATATAATTGTAATCATATTCCAGTCGAACCAAAACCGTTCTCGTTTCTATCTTTGTTTATTTCTTCTGTTGTTTCTTTTAAATCAACCCACTTTCCATTTACCACAGGACATAAAACCGCTTGAGCAATTTTAGTGCCCTTTTCTATGGTGTAAGCAAAATCATTAGTGTTAAATATGATTACTTGGACTTCTCCCGTGTAACCATTGTCAACAGTTCCTGGTGAATTTAAAACCATAAGTCCTTGATTAATTGCAAGACCACTTTTTGACCTTACTTGAATTTCATATCCATCTTTAATATCAAACGATAATCCTGTTGGGACTAACGCTCTTCCGAATTTTGTAATATAAACCGTTTGTGTTGCATATAAATCAAATCCAGAATCCGATGGATAATTGTAGAATGGGTCTTTCGCCTCAGGACGTAGTTTTTTGTATTTTAATTCCATCTTTGGAGAATACGATAACATCTCGTTTTCAAGTTTATTAATATCCAAACCAGTCTCATCTAAAATCATTTTAAATGTATCATCGTCGAAATTTTCGTCTAGATATTTGTTGAGCATTTCTGCTTGTTCTTTTAAAGAATTTAAGTCGGTATTCATTTTAATTCTTTTAATTTTTTTATTATGTCAATTAAGACCTGAACATCTCGTTCACAATATTCACTTATTTCTTTTAATTTTCTGTCAATCCAATAAGCGTTATGTACCATATCCCCACTTATTTCTCCCTCTTTTGATGTGGGTATATCCATACAAGAACAAAGTAAATCTAATGACCCTATTGAGCTATATGCCCCGTATTGCCAAATCTCTTTGGTGTCAATAGCTTTAATTTCCCATGGCTTTGTATCATACGATGGTAAAATTGACGGTGGCATTAAACCATTAATAATCATTCTTTTTGCAAGCATTGGTATATCAAAATTCTTTAAGTTGTGACCACACAAATAAAAATCTAATTTACCACATCTATCTAAAAGTTTTTGTACATCCTGTAATAAAACCAATTCATCATCACCGAAGAATGTTTGTACTTTTGTTTCACCTTTATCTGTAACAAATGCAACACTAACACAAACTATTTTGGCAAATTCAGGGACCAAAGACGTTCTTTTTTCAAAAACTTCATCGTGAGACAAACCCTCATCCTCAGGAAACCTTTTTAAAAACCAATCAAAGTAATTAAGAAATTGATTGGCAAGTTTTGGATTTAACGCCTGACAAGTTTCGAAATTAGGACAACCCCCAACTGTTTCAATATCGATAAATAATATTTTTGTAATAGGTATTCTTATCATTTTGACTTATCAATTATTTCAGGGTTTTGTTTGATTGTTTGAATAGTGATTAAATCTTTTATTTTAGTTGTTGACCAATCATGAGACCTTGTAGTATAAATTACTTTAATAGGTAAATGGTCTCCAGTGAATCTTTTTCCAATATAATCATCACCTAAGATTCTAACATCGGGTTTATAAAATTCAATCAGTTTAATCAAATCCTCTTCAGTTTGATATGTGACAACCTCATCAATATATTTAATTGACATAAGTGTCTTATATCTTTCATACAATGGGATAACAGGTTTATATTTAGTATTTCTTGTCTCTGACGGGTCTCTTTGTAAAAAGACCATAAAATAATCACAATGTCTTTTAGCTTCCTCAAAGGTATAAATGTACCCCGGATGTAATAGGTCAAAGTTACCTGCAGTAAATCCTATTATTTTTTTTCTATCTATCATTTCATTACTTTACTAAAGTTTTATACCATTCGGCTCTGTTTTTTGTAACATTTTTCAAATCATAATCATCTTTAACGGTCTCGTAAAGACGCTCACCCATATCCTTAATCATATTTGGGTTGTTTACCAATTTCTTAATATACTTTGACCAATCGCTATGGTTTCTGTTTTCATCTACAAGTAATGCATTTCCATCAACAAATTCTCCATTTTTAAGACTATGCTTCAAATCTATGGTATATGGACCAATGTCGGAAGCAATCAACGCCTTCTTATAAAAACCCGCCTCGATAACCTTAAGTTGAGATTTCATTCTGTTAAAGATATGGTTTTTAATTGGTGCCAAAGATATATCCAACTTTGAATAATTCATTGCATAGGTTGTAACTGGTTTAGTCCATACTCGTTGGTATGCTAAGTCAGTCTCTAATCTATAATCAACCTCAGTAAATTCCATTAAATACTTTTTATAATCCTCACTAACGATTGTATATTTATCTGTGAAGATTTCTTCATATCTGGCCCATACGGTTTCATGAGGTAAAATAGGCCTTTGTTTTTGCTCACCTGTTTCTTTATTAATTTCAGTCATTGTACCTCTAATATCAAAACCACAAAGAACATATTGAATTTTGTCATTTACGTCTTTTCCGTTTTTTTGTACAAATCCGTCTAACAAGGCTAAATCATGCAAGTGAGATGACCCCCCTAACCAACCAACTCTAATTCTATCAGATTCAGGTGTTACTTGTCTAAATTGAGGTTCTTGAGGGTCAATCGCATTCGGGAATATTACCACATTTTTATTTAACTTTTTAATCTCGTCGGCAAATACCTTTGTAGTTGTCGTTACATAACTTGCCTCACGCAAATTAGCCATAATCTTTTCATGAATCTTATGCTGAACTATCAAATGATGTATCGGGTGCTCTACTGTGGGTAACCAATAATCATCCAAATCAACAATAACAACAATACCTAATGATTTTAAAAACTTAATAATGTTAGGGGTGTTATCGTAGCTGTTACCTATATTTCTATGTACATGTACTATTTGATATTGTTTCCAATAATTTACGTCATCCACCTTTGGTTCGTAATCAATGTCAACATGAAACTCGTCAGGGTACATGTTTTGAAGATATACGTGAGGGTCCGTTGACCTAAACTTCCCAACACCTGTTCGGTCACTCGGGAGAACTAAAACTTTGATTTTTTCACTCATAATTAAATAATATGAGAAAAATATAAGTTAAGAAATATATAATATCAACGTTGGTAAATAAAAAACCCCTCACTTGGAGGGGTTATTTTTACTGTATCTTCTTCACTTTCGTGACTTTACCTTCGAATATGTGTTTTCCCACTTTAAACGAAAATACATCATTGGTTTTTGAAACTGACTCGGTAATCATTCCATTCTCGGCCAGTACTTCTCGAACTACTTCTTTAAGTAAATCTTTTAAATCTCTATTATCTAACGTATTTTGTGTCTGAGGATGCGTTTGAGTTTGTCTTTTTGGTTGACTTTCTTGTACATAACCTCCTTTAGTATTCATCAATCTCGCGGCTTTCTCAACTAATTCGTTAGATAGTGTTGGACCCGCAATTGAATTTGGTTGAGCAATTGGGTGCTCAATCATTAATTGTTTGATAGCGTCGGGTAATTTAGAAGACATAATTCTGTCTTGTGAATTATTATATTGTGGTATTTTTGCAGCAACATTTTCCTGTACAATTTCTTGGGGAATGTTATAGCTTGCTTGGATGGGCGAAAATGATTCCACCATAGGAGCTGAAAGTGTTTGACCTTCACTATGGCTTCTTGGGATTTCATTATGTCTATCCATGATTTTTTTAGAAATCATCAATTTTTGTAACAGTTCGTTTTCGTTAGTCATATCAATAACAATTAAATTGGTTCTTGGTCGTATCTTGCGTTTATAATTACCTTAACCATACCTTTATCTCCTGTAGTGTTATATCCTGGTCTCACAGTTGAGAACTTATCCCCCATTTGTTTGAAAGAAAGTATTTTATCAACTCTGAAAAGTCTCCACCCTGGTAAGGGTTGTTCCCCCTTGTATCCAGTATGTGATGCTCCTTCCTCATCCCAAGCTCGTAAAACAGGGTTATCCGCTTTACTATAACCAAAACAAACAGGTTCTATTTGTCTTAATCCTCTACCACCTGGCTCATCACCATCATAATAAATCACCACTTTTTGCCTTTTCTTAATAGCGTCAACAATAGCATCAATCGAGGCTACTTCCAAAATAAGTGATTTGGTTATGTTGTAAAGTTTCATTACGCGGCTGGTGTCGTGTACGGATTATTTGCCTTATACTCATTAAAAGTGATTTCGGCCCTTCTTTCGATTATATCTTGAATCGCTCCGGCTTGTTGATTATAAACATCTAAAAAGTCACCGGTGCCCTTACCTAAAAGGTCACCATCGGCGATTGCGTCTTTATTAACCGCAGAATATTCATTTGCAGTTCTAGTATAATCATTTTTTGGTAATAATTTTTTTCTTTCCAAGTCAGCAATTTGAGATAACTCATTGCTTGGTTGGTCAAAATTTAAAGGTTCTCTTGCTGGCATATTAAATTATTTTTTTAATTAAATCGTTTATCCTTTTAAGGTTTTCAGTTATTGCTACATTATAATTATCAACTGCTCGTCTATGTGATTGACTCGGTCTATTCATTGCCGATAAATCATCTTGTTCGTGTTCTTGGTTGTATTGATTAGGTAATACTTCAGATTTAACTTCTTTACCTAATTCAATTCCATCTCTCATCGAACCTAAAGTATTATCAACCCACCCTTTAACGTAATGACCACCATTCAAAATAAACGGTAACTCATTTTCGTGTCCGTTAAAGTTATCGAAAAAGTTTTTTATTCTTTTTAGTTGTTGATAAGTTACCTCTCCACTATCTCGTAGTTCCTTGTTTCTTTTATATCCTTCGGTTGAATCATCAGCCCCAACCGCAGCGTCGTGACACTGCCCTAAATACATTAGAACATCCTCTGGTAATGGTACTTTTTTTCCGTATAGGTCTTTATTCACTTGATTTAAGAGCTTTAATAAGTTGGTTTATGCTAATTCCTTCACGCTCGGCTAATTTTTTAATTGATTGTAAATTTTTCATCAATATTTTGCTAACACCACTATCCTTACCCATAACATCAGAATCATCTTTTGACTTTTTGGCTAAAATATCTTCGACCATTTTCATCATTGCTTGTTTCTGTTGTTCTTCGATTGTATCTTTTTCTGATAGTCTTTGTCTAACAAAGGCGCCTTTCTTTTTCTTTTTATCTAATTTAGGGTCTTTCCCTTGTTCTAATGCTCGTTCTTCAGCGTTGTCAGAACCCATTTGTTTTAATGTCTTAACAGTGTCTTTAAAATCTTTATCCTTTGTTTCTTCATAACCAAAAGCGTCCGAATAGTCAATCTCATTTACTACTTTACCATCCTTTTCTTCACTTTCACCCCAATATACACGATATCCTCTCGTAACAGGGTCATTAGTCACCCTTGACATGGCAACAGTTTGGTCAGTAGTTTTACGTGGATGTAGAGTCATATTTAAGAATGGTATTTTTGAATTTAAAAATGTGCCATCAGTATCAATCAATTCATCAACTTCACCACTTTTCTCAACATCTTTTAACCCCTTGTCAATTTCTTTTTTTGTTACTTTTTTACCTGAGTTTAAAAATCTATGAATTATTTTTTTTAACTTGTCTTCATGTTTTTTACTGAATTCTTTTTTCTCATCTTTTTTTCTCGATTCGGATAAAGTATCTGCAACAGAATAATACAATGAAATTTTATCCCCTCTGTCCTTCAAGAAGAAATATAAATTGTTTTTAAAGTATTCTTTGTTGTAACTAATCATAGCTTTTTATCAATAAATACTTCGACACAAGGTATTTATTTGAAAAAGTATGGCGAGCCAAAATATTAATCAGTACGTGCCACCCAATTCATACCCAAAATTTGTGGTAGGCTCTACTGATATATCTTTAACTTCCGATAATACGGGTTTCAATCAGGAGGTTGTATTCTCCCCATACTTAATTGCCCAAACTTATGGTAACAAATTACCGATTTATATTGATATTAATGACCCGAACACCGTACAAAATGTAACTTTAGAATATGGTACGTACAGTCCATATAACATTTTTATTTCACAAAATTATTATAATCCTTTTAGTGTTGATTTAGATTGTGAGCCTGAAGGTTCGTCATGCGATATTGGTCTAACAGGTATTGATAATGGTTTAGTTAGTGGAATGACAGGTCAGACCATTTATTTTACAAATGGTTTATTTGGGCCGGGATTAAAATTCAATAGGGAATATTTTGATAGAAGATTCAAAATGTTTCAGGTTACCGCTTATACTGATTCACCTAATGTAAGATTTTCAGGTTTTTCGGGTTCTGTGGCGTATGAAGTGGTAAGTAAATACGATACGTTTGTTGGTAATTATCACGAATTATATGGTGGGTTTTATCAAGGATTTTATAAACTACACGGTTACGATTATGATGTTTTTCCTGAACGAGTAAATAAAGGTTGGACGGTTGAAATGATATTGAAACCTCGACTTGTTAATGAGTATACTCCTGCTTCAGGTAAGACCACATTAAACCAAATATACCCCAATAACAAAAATATATTTTTCTATCTCGGGGCGAGAGCGGAAAATAAGTTTTATCACTATGCGGACGGCACTCCAAATTGTTACCCATTTTATAGTCGGGTAACGACCGATTTAACTTGTATTGAGACTTGTGCTTGTTGTAACAAAACTGTAACTAATAGTAGGTGTATATATGTTTATCCGCCTCGCTCTGTTGGTGGTATTCATGACCCTCATGCCAATTATGGATGTAATATTTGTAATGGGGATGCTTCGGTGTCTTCAAAATGTGGTTGTGGGTGCAACTTAACACCTTGTCAGACTTGCGGATGGGAATGTAGAACACACACTTGCAATAGTCTTATTTTACCCACACCTACTCCGACCCCATCGGCAACACCAGCCCCATCAAATTGTTTAATACCAACACCGTGTGAAGTTTGTACAACTTGTCAAACTTGCGATACTTGTAATGATTGTACTTATTCAGGTTTTTCATCTATAGAAGACACCTGTGAAAAAGACCCAAAATGGGATGCTATTTCTAACAACTTGGCATTTAGATTATGTGGTGACCCCAAGAATCCTCAAATAGGAATTCGTGTTCTAAGATTTACAGGTGATTGTGAAACTAGTGGTTCTTGCTCAACTAGTGGATTAACATTTGCAACAGGATATACAACAATAGATTATTGTTCTCCACCAATATATCCTTACTGTGAAGCGATTAATCCGGCGTATTTAGATGTTGAGCACTGGTTTCAAGTCGACATTGTTTGGGAAAGAAATACATGGTTAGATTATTGTGATTTAAGATATAGAGGTGGATTAGATGATATTACAGATACATTTTTATTACAATCACTTGCAAATAATTCAGTTGCGTTAATTGCGCCACCATATACTCGAGGTACCGAAGATTTAGAAGTAGATATAATAAACCTAAATGATAAATGGTTATTAGATTCTTATTTTAGAAAAGGTAAACTTAAAGTTTATGTAAACGGTAGAATAATCTACACCATTGATGACTTTGAAGAAGTAATTCCTCGTGCGTTGAATACGGATAAGGAAAAACAAGTTGGTGTACCATTTAATATATCTTGGGGTGGTGGTACCCAAGGATTACGGGAGAATTTGACCTTTACCGATTGTGCCGGAACTGCGGTTTATCAGCAGGACCCAGAATGTTTACCAACAATAGATTTTTCGGGTACATCGTTAAGTGGACTAACTACTAACATACTTTTAGAACAAAATTTTGCAGGTACTTTCGAAGGAGCGGTATCACAATTTAGAATGTATGTAGAACCTTTATCGGCACCTGAGGTTAAACACAACTTTGAATTGAGAATGGCCCAATTCCAAATGTTTAATCCTGATTGTCCTGACTGTAAAGTTTCGGCTTGTACAACCAATGACTTTACGTTTGTTATTGCTCCTGCAACTCCTACACCAACTCCTACTAATACTAAGACCCCTACTCCTACCCCAACATCGACAGTTACAAATACACCAACTCCAACAAACACACCAACTAATTCGGTTACCCCAAGTATAACTCCAAGTGCAACTCGAACTCCGTCCGTAACACCAACATCAACAATAACACCAACAGTAACTAAGACTAGTACACCAACTCCAACAGTCACTAAAACTGTTACCAGTACTCCTGAGCCTACAAATACTCAAACTAAAACTCCTACTAGAACAACTACAAATACTGCAACCCCAACTAACACAGTAACAATAACAAAAACTCCTAAACCTACAACTACTCAAACTAAGACCCCAAGCGCAACCCCGTCTAATACTCCTACAACAACACCAACTATAACTAATACTAGTACTCCTGAACCTACAAATACTGTAACTCCTACGGTAACTAATACGGTATCACAAACCGCAACTCAAACAAATACCTCAACCCCTCCTAAAACACCGCAACCTACAACTACTAGTACCCCAACTCCGACTAAGACTCCGACCCCAACACCGACTAAGACTAAAACTCCGACCCCAACACCGACAAGAACATCAACAAATACCGCAACCCCAACTACGACTACCACAAATACCGCAACCCCAACAAACACCAAAACTCCAACTCCAACAAGAACATCTACTGATACTCCAGCACCAACTAAAACTCCAACTAAAACTCCAACAAAAACACCAACATTAACCCCAACACCTGAACCTACAGCGTCAGTTACTCCAACACCTATACCACAAAGAAGACCATCTACCCCAACACCAACAAAAACAACTACCCCAACCAAAACCCCAACTAAAACTCCACAATCAACCCCTCCACCAACAAAAACCGTTACTAAATCAGTTACCCCAACTAAATCCCCAACCGAAACAATTGAGCCAACTAGAACACAAACAAGTACACCAGAACCTACAAACACTCCAACTAAAACACTAACACCAACAAAAACATCAACACCTTCTGCATATCCAACCGGTACACCATCGAGTACACCTGACCCAACAAGAACACCAACTAAATCTATCACACCTAGCGCTAGTATAACACCAAGTATTACACCATCACCAAGTGTTACTAAATCGGTAACTCCAACCAGAACCTCATCTCCGACTCCAACAGTTACTAAAACAGTTACCCCAACATTATCAGTGACACCATCAGTAAGTTCTTCAGTGACACCATCACCAAGTGTAACTAAAACAGTAACCCCAACAGTTAGTCCGACAATAACAGTAACCCCAAGCCCAACAGTACCTTGTTGTACTGAATGGTTCTTATATGGTGGAGGAAGTGGTACAGGTACAACGTTTAGCGTACAATACTGTAATTCACCGTCAGGTATTGTTACCGCGGCAACTCAGCAAACTGTATACATTTCTTGTGCGGTTAGAGTTATAATTATTAGTGGAAATGGTGAAGCTACGGCAAGTCCGGCTTGTGTATGTGCATCACCAACCCCAACTCCTACAGTAACTAGTACAGTAACACCTACAAGAACAGTAACACCTACAAGAACAGTAACACCTACAAGAACAGTAACGCCAACTAAGACCGTAACACCAACTAAGACACCAACTAAGACACCTACTCCGACACCAACAAGTGGATGTGATTACAAGCAATTCCAAAATAATGATTGCTTTGATTTCATGAATAACGACGATTATAACTTTATGGATGATTAATAATATTTAAAAAATAAAAAACTATGGCTTATTTAACTAGTAGAATTCCAGCACCGAGTGTTGCTTGTAATGATATATTACACATTGTAAAAACTACTGACACTTCTCAAAATCCTGCCGGTTCGTCGTTTAAGGCAACCGTAAGTCAATTATTTCAATGTTGTGTAAATGACTTTTATGTAAAAAATATTCATGGATGTAATACCGGAGATTTATTTGTACAACCTCTAGATGAAGGTGATGTATTTTTTGGTGAAAATACCGCTGAAGATGGTTTTACAATCAAATTAGATGTTGGCGCCGCTGGAAGAACAAGATTAGGATTACATCAAAATAACCCAGGATGGACAATCGATGCATATAGTTATGATGATAGACAAAGGTTGTTTTGGTATGATAATTTGGCATCAATTGCCGGTAATGCCTATGCCGACGTTGAATATTTTGCAATTTCAGGTGCCGGTGAATTAACAAGCGCAATTGTTGTATACGGACCAGGTGGTGCTAATGAAACAGTACAGGGGGCGGGTGGTATTGGTATGGGTTTTATAGGATTTGATTTTGTTACTAATGATACTATAGACGGATTTGGGGCACCTGGAGATGCTTTTATCGCTGCGGCAGGGTGTACTGAAAATCTAAATATAATCAATGATAGAAGAAATGCGGCTTGTGATAGTTCTTCGGATAATATAAGATTTTATGCACACTATGGTGCCGAAGGTACTGATGCCATCCCAAATATGCCTCATTTACATATTCATGGTAGAGCAAATGCAGTCTCAGAGCAAGGTGAAATTTGTGTTTATTGTATAGACCCAACAGAAAGACTTGATGTTAATGGTACGATTAAAAGTAGAGTAAATTTAATTGTTGCGGGTGTTGCCGGAATTACTGGAAATACTACAATCAGTGGTAATTTATTTGTTGGGACAAACGCCGAAATATCTGGAACTTTGGAAGTTGACGGTAACGAAACGTTAAATGGTGATTTATTTATGTTACCAAATAAAAAAATTGGCATCGGCACGATTTCCCCAACCGAGCAACTTGATTGTACTGCAAGTGCCAGATTTAGGTCTATCGGAGTAGGGGTGCCAAAAGATATTTTAAGAGTTACAGACAATGGTACTTTGACTATCAACACATCAGACGTTAGACTCAAAAAAAATATATCCACAATTGAAAACGCATTAGATAAAGTAATACAACTAAGAGGTGTAAATTTTACATGGATAGAAAATGAATCAATGGGTAACCGTTTAGGATTTATTGCTCAAGAAGTAAAGGAAGTTGTTCCTGATATGGCGTTTACCGTAGAAAGTACTGAGGATAAGATTATGGGAGTACATATTGATATGGTAGGTCCTTTACTTGTTGAAGCGGTTAAAGAACTAAATGAAAAAACAAAGTTAAAGGAATATACTCCAACATCAATTAGTGACCCTTATGGTGAAAAAGGTGACCAAGTATTTGATGATAATTTTATGTATATAAAGACGGGAGAGGGATGGAAAAAATTTCCTCTAATGGATATCTAAAAAAAACCCTCACGAAAGTGAGGGTTTATATTATTTTCTGAATTTCTTCAGTAATTCTTCTTTGGTAATCTCAACCTTTTTTGGGGGAATCGGTTGAGATTTTTTGGATTCAACCACGTTTGGTTTTTCATCCACTTGTTGTTCCATTACCTGAACTCTCAATTTTGGTTTTTCATCCACTTGTTCGGCAACGACAACATTAACTTTCTTATTTGTTTTAACATTAAACTCTGATGACCAAGGTTCAAAATAAACGTCATCAGCAATTACCTCAAGTCTCATTAAACCTTGAGAACCTTCGGGTAAGAAATGTTTAGTTTTTGGTATATTAACTTCACACACTCCGGTGTTTTCAATTTTGCCGTTAAACATATAAGTCATTTCATCAGTTTCAACAACCAATCTAACTTTTGACTTTGATAACGAAGTGCCTTCAATCTCAATATTACAATTGAATTTGTTTGGCTTATCAGTGTATAAATTGTAAATCATACTAATAAATATCTTTATCTTTTAAATTTACATTCACTTTGATAATTTTTTGTTCTTTCATTAGAACCTCAACATCTTTGAGTTTTACTTTAACCTTTTTGTTTTTTTGTTTATTCATTCTTTGCTCAAATACAATCTCATTGACCTCCAATCTAACAAATAAACCAATTAAGGTCATCTTTTCATCTTGGGTCAGTGTTTTGAGTCGTTCTCTAACACGTTTTAAAGATTGCATACCACCGGCACCACCGACTATAATTTTTTCAATTATACATCCTTCGGCCCAAGTAAATGGAGTTTCTAACCATTTAAACGGTGCATCATCCCAAGTGTAACAAATTGTTGCCATTTAATATAAATAACCGTAAAGTTATAAAGTTAAAGTCATTCTATTTATAGTGTAGAAAGTTATGTTAATTTTTTATCGATGCAAGTTATAAATATAACCAGTTTATCCGGCACTGCACCATATGACATTTATGTTTGTGACGAGACAATAACCTATTGTTTCTTGGTTGCAAGTGCTACCGATGTGGTACCACAACAAATTGATTTACCTAGTTTTTTATCGGGAGCCAATTCTATAATAATTAAAGTTATAGATTCTATTGGATGCGAAGAATTTAGATATATCCCTTGTCTACCTCCGACACCAACAATTACTCCGACCATAACAATTACTCCGTCTATAACAGTTACACAAACAAAACGAATATTTCCTTGTTTTTGTATTGAATATGATAATTCAGGAAGTGGTGAAGATATAGGTTATCAATACTACGATTGCAATGGTATTTTAATAGTTGATAAGGCTTTAGATGGTGATGTTTTTAGAGTTTGTGGATTTGACCCGTCATCTGATAGTATAAAATTATCTTATTTTATAGTAGGGGATTGCTCAACAGGTTCTTGTGGTAGAGGGCCGGCAGGTATTACACCGACACCAACACCTACTAATAAACTAACAAGAGCCAGCTTATTATTAAGTAGTGAATATTACGGAGGGTCTGTCTTATCATCATATACCATTTCTTCTGATAAACCGATAGATGATGGTTTAACCATGTTTTTTACAAATGAATTACCGATGGAGGATGGTACATCTATTATCGTTGATACTGATGTTACAATATTTCCTGGAAAAACAACAGGATTTACTGAAGTAACTCTTGAGGACAATTTTAATTTGTTAACTAGAGATAGTATTATACGAGATGTTACATATAAAAATTCAAATAGGGTATTATCACTAAGTTATTCCGCGACATCTTTTTTCGCAACTCCTACCAACACAGTTACCTCAAGTATTACACCATCAATTACACCAACAAATACAGTAACACCTAGTATTACTCCGTCAAATACAGTTACAAATACCCCAACTAATACTCCGACATTAAGTCCTACCAAAACTATGAGTCCGACACCCACAATAACTCCAACAAATAGTGTAACACCGTCAATTACACCAACAATATCAATAACACCATCAATAACTAAAACACCTACGGTTACAAGAACCCAAACTCCAACCCGTACTATTACCCCGTAAGTTACCTAGGTACCAAGTCATATATAGTCGTAATTGACTTTCTTACTATTTATTAGTACTACAAAATTTGTAAAATTAAATAATGGCGGATATTAAAGACCAATTAATTAAAGATTCGTATAATTATGTCCTACAATGTAATTTTGGTGATGGTATAGTTTATAGAATTGGAGGAGCAATTCCAGTTAATCCGGTTTTTCAATCAGGTTTAACGGTCAATGATAGTTTTACATATTCAAATGGAACTGAACAACTTGGTTATGTTTTAACTTGTGATGCCTTTGGTAATGCCATTTGGTCACCTGTATCCGCCGCAACACCATCATCAGGTGTTACGAGTATTACAGTTGGTGAAGGATTGTCGGCAAATACCTCAACAGGTAATGTTACAATAGTATTTACCGGCTCAACAGGAATAAGTGGAGAATACTTACCATTAAGTGGAGGTACTGTAAGCGGACTTACATCATTCAATGCGGGTGTTGATATCAATTCTCTAACCGCATCATCAATTTATCTTGGTTATTTATTTTCAAATGGTCAGACCGATTTGAATACATTACAAGTGGTGTCGACCTCAATATTTGACGATGATGTAACAATTTATGCGGATTTAAATGTTTCACAAACAATATCCACCGATACAATATCTGCGACAACTTATTTAAATTATCCTGATTCATATGTAACAGGTTTTAGTTTAAATAATAATACGATAAGATTATCTCAAAATAGGATAGACCAATACTCGGCGTTTACAATTAGTTTATCGGCGAACACGGGAGGTGGGTTAAATTATTACGTTTTACCAAGTGCTCCTACGGGAGTAACTTTAAATAATGGTGATAGGTGGTTTGACACAACTACAGGTGCCGAGGTAGTGTATATAAACGATGGGGATTCGAGGCAGTGGATACAACCAAATAACGCGGCTCAATCATCGTCACCTGTTTCATATTATACCGCATCAACATATTCCTCGATGATTGCCTTTGGGACTCCGGCAAACATGACAATAATAAAAGTATTAAATGACGAAAATAAAAGCGTTTCAAATGCCATTTATCAAGTATGGCCCGATGGGGTTAGAATATGGATGGCTGCGATACAAGATAATTAAATAACATGGCAAATTTTCCAGTATTTTCAAAAAATTTCATGGACATAATTAACAGAGAGGGAAGACCTTTAATCCTATCTCTTAATTACAGTGGAGTACCTGTTAGTTCTACAACTCTTACTTCTATTGGAACAGACTCCGATATTGGTTATGGTAATGGATTTTATTGTTCATCATTACAGGTCTCTTTGAGTGGGTGGTATCCAACAGGAAGTACGTTTGGAGGACTGACAATACAAGTTAGAGTTGATGAATATGATGACGGTGATAGTTTTAACGGCATATTTCAAATTTTCAGAAACAAGTTAGTTAATGGCCAAACGGTTTCTGTTGATGTTAATACATATATGAGAGATTTTTCCACAGTAAAAATTTTCGCCGCGGATAATCAAAGTGGTATTCCTGCTAAAATTGACGTAAATTTAGTTGGTGTTAAGATAACCGATAGTGCCAATATCGATGGTAATAATGTTGTTATGTGGGTTGGAGATTCCATTACAAAAATATCGGGTATTCCACAAAGTAGTGACATACCAAAATACCTTTTACATACACACGCGACTAATGACTTTTTAATACAAAATGGTAAGGACACCCGATTAACTGTTGTTGCCGAAGGAGGTACAACATCAACGGATGGAGAAAGTGCCAGAAAGAGAGGATGGTTTGATTATGCCGGTAAAGCAAGTTACTACTTCTACGCCTTCGGAATGAATGATGCTTCCACAGGGGCAATACAATTTTCCGCATATTCGGGTAATGTATCCTCATTTGTTGATTGGGCCCAAGTTAAAAACCCAAGTTCGAAAGTTATTATTTTAGGTATAAATCCATGTAGTAATGATAGTAGAAATACGAATGCTAACATACTTAGAACCTCGGCGAGTAATTACGTGACAAGTTTAGGCAATCCAAATGTATTTTATTGTGATATGTCAAATGCTTTTGATAGAACAAATGTAGGATATTATTCAAGTAGCGACAGTGCGGGAGATAGAGTACATCCTAATTTAAGTGGAATGACCGCAATGACCGAAGTAATAAAAACTTTCTTACAAACAAATAATATTGTTTAACAACTCCTATTTATAAAATATTATGGCAATAAATTTCCCAACAGGACAAACACTTAACCAAATATATACCTACGGAGGATATAGTTGGCAATGGAATGGAAATTATTGGCAAGTTTATCCTCAAGGATTGGAGGATGACACATTTGTTACTGGTTTTACATTAAGTAATAATCTCGTAAATCTAACCCAAAACAGAACCGACAATTATTCCTCATTTACAATTAGTTTATCGGCATATACAGGTAGTACAGGTGTTAGTGGAAATTATCTCCCTTTAAGTGGAGGAACATTAACGGGTGGAGTAATATTTCAAAACGGATTAACCGCAAACACAATATCTGCAACAACTTATAATAATTTACCAATAACGGGAGTTACTTCAGGTACCGGAATCAGTATTACTAGTATTGGTGGTGGGGGGTATCAAATAACTAACACCTCACCTAACCAAACTGTATCAATTACAGGTGGAACAAATATACAGATAACGGGAACATATCCTAATTTCGGAGTAAATTTCACAGGGTCAACAACAGGTGGGACAGTTAGTGGAGATTATTTACCATTAAGTGGTGGAACCGTAACAGGTGCAACCAATTTCACAAATGGACTAACGGCTAATACAATATCCGCCACAACTTATTTTAATCTACCTGTAAGCGGACTGACGAGCGGAACGGGAATTCAAGTATCAGGTTCAAATGGTAATTATACGATTTCATTTACAGGTTCAACAGGAATATCAGGAGTATATCTTCCATTAAGTGGTGGAACCGTTACGGGTAATACAACATTTACAAGTGGATTAACCGTTAATTATATTGATTTTGACACAACTCCAAATGTACCGTCACCAACAGGAGGAACCTTATATTTTGACTCGGCTGAAAACGCTTTATCTTATAAACCAATTACACCAAGTAATGATGTCACGGTAAATTTAGGACAAGAAACTTTAGTTAGAATTTATAATGATTTAGGTTTTCAAATTAATAACGGACAAGCTCTTCACATTACAGGTGCAACATCAGGCGCACCAACAGTTTCCTTGGCAGTTGGTACTGGTGGTGATGAGGTACAATTTCAAATATCAGGTATCGCAACTCACGATATTCCAGATTCTTCGTTTGGATTTATGACGAATTTTGGTGTTGTTAGAGATTTAAATTTAACATCATTTACGGTTGGGGAACAAATTTATTTATCTCAGACAGTTCCGGGTGGTTTTTCATCTTATTCGGGTCTTTCTTTTACAGGTAGAACATGTGAAGTTGGACACATTATAGATAATTCGGCTTCAGGAAAAATACAAGTTACCATATTAAATGAGATTGAGGGCACCATTATTACAACTCAAGAAAACAATATACTTGCCGCGAACAACAGCTCAACAGGTGTTTTCGAATTTAGTGGATTATCAATTACCACTCCATCGGGAACAACATTTAATGTTGGACCGGTACAGGGTTGGATTATTGATAACGTAACCGAACCCGCAAATCCAACAATCCAACTTATTATATATCCTGGTTCAACAGGAAACACCGCTTTATATGTTTCATCGGCAACAGAAACATACATTTTACTTACAAGTGGATTAACAATTACTCAACAAACAACATTCCCAACACCGCAACAAAGAAGACAAAATTTATATCTTGGAAAATTCGGTCACGCAAACAGACAATATTTGATAAATGCGTTTAATGAACCTGACTCGTCTTTATCTCCGGTTTCTCAATTAAGAGATATGTTTACACCCATAAGCTTAATTAATGGGGGAATATATCCGTCAGCAAATGGTAATAGTTTAACTTTTAATACATCAGGTGGTGTTTTATACGGACTTGGAATTGGATATATTACAAATAAATTAGACCCAAATAGTTTATCAGTATCAGGAACTAGCCCTTGTACATTCCAATACAGAACACAAACAGGTGGAACCGCATCAAATACAACTTTAATTACACCAGGAGTTTATGATAACAATGGTGTTGTAACGGCTGTCGGAGGAGGCTCAAATACATCCACCAATCAAAGAATATATTTAGTTCAGAATGGTCAATTTAGAATACAATATGGACAACAAGAATATGGTAATTTAGCGGCGGCAATTGAGGCATCTCAAAATGAGGCATTCACAACATTTAGTAATTTTAGAGATAACGCCACATTAATTGGTATTTTATCTGTCAATAAAAATGCAACCAATTTATCTGATACAACACAAGCAAGATTCTTACTTACATCAAAGTTTGGAGAGACTGTAGGTGCTGCGGGAGGTATATCAACAACAAATCTCCAACAGGCTTATAATAATTCAGCAACACCTGAAATAGTAACAAATTCAGCAGAAGGAGCATTGTCAATTAAAAATGGAACAGGAGCCGCTGATAATGTTACTAACTTATTAGAAGGACAGAATTCTGGTGGTACAACAACTTCATTTATAAGAGCTGACGGAGCAATTTCGGGAACATCAATATTTACAAATGGATTAACTGCAAATACAATATCGGCAACCACATATCAAAACTTACCTGTTAGTGGTCTTACTGGAGGTAATAATATATCTGTAACAGGTAGTAATGGTAATTTTACAATATCATTTACAGGTACAACAGGTTCTAATTTTACAGGTGGTACCGTATCAGGAGCAACCATTTTTACAGATGGTTTAACGGCAAATACAATATCAGCTACCACATATCAAAACTTACCTGTTAGTGCGGTCACAAATGGAGACGGAATATCAGCATCAACTAGTGGTGGGGTTGTAACAATTACAAATACAAGACCACAGGGTATTACAGGAATTACTGCAACAGACGGATTGTCCTCAAACACAACGAACTTTATAACCACAATAATCAACATTGATAAGGGCTCCTCACAGAATATATTTAAAAATATTCAAATTGGAGGAATTACTCAATTCAGTGCCAACTCAAATAACTCTGACCTTAATTTTAGTGGTATTGGTATAACCATAACATCCGCAGCAACAAACACATTAGTATTTACAAATCAAATAACACAAGGTATTACTGGTATTACAAGTGGTGATGGTATTACCGCAACAACTAGTGACAATAATGTAACAATTACTAATTTAGGAGTAACAGGAATTACTGCGGGATACGGAATATCTGCAAGTACATCAACAGGTAATGTAGTAATAATACAACAATTTGATTACGGAAAGGCCTACACCACAGGAAATAACTTAAATTATATATAAATGGACGAAACTAAAAAATATAAAATTTATTTTTTAAAAGACCCAAATACGAATGAAATAAGATACGTTGGGTTAAGTTCTGATGTTGAAAAAAGATATAATGAACATATTAAAGATAACAAAGATTGTTATAAAAAAAGATGGATAAATAAATTATTATTAATGGACAAACTACCGATTCTTGAAGTAGTTAAAGAAAACTTATCTTTGGTAGAAGCTTTTAATTTTGAAAAAGAATACATCAAACATTTTAAAAATTTGGGAGTTAGATTAACTAACGAAACTATGGGTGGAGAAGCTCCTATGGCTGAAAAAAAACATAAAGAAGAAACTAAAATAATAATGTCAGAGAAAAAGAAGGGACAACAAAATTCTTTCTATGGAAAGAAACACTCTGAAGAAACAAAAAATAAGTTAAGCGAATCTTTAAAGGGTAGAGAAAGTTGGAACAAAGGAAAAAAACTAACAAAAGAACACATAGAAAAATTAAAAAACGCCAAAATTGGACATGTTCCTCATAATAAAAATAAAACACGGTTTGATTTGAGATTAATAGAAGAACTATTGAATAAAGGAGAATCTCAAATTAAGGTTGCAAAAATTTTTAATACCGACCAAGGAACAATAAGTAGATATATAAAAAAACATAAATTAAATATTAATAAATAAAATATGCCGACACCCAACACACAACCAATTTTTTCAATTCAAGGAGAGGCTCAATGGTCAACTCTGATGAATGCGGCAAATACAGGTAATGTAACAGGTAGTACATCTTATCTTGTATTTACCGCAGGAACAAACGGAAGTTTTGTACAAAAAATAAGATTTAGACACGTACCACCATCGGGTAATAC
>Ga0315905_10000381_pt1 | contig 48926 bp, 89 predicted proteins | sample LakEriMetagenome_5_FD_203522 | JGI IMG/M metagenome (GOLD analysis project Ga0315905, IMG submission 203522) | Freshwater fungal communities from buoy surface, Lake Erie, Ohio, United States - Buoy 4 MA121 | ecosystem: Environmental > Aquatic > Freshwater > Lake | place: USA: Lake Erie, Ohio...
TTTATTTTCATTTTAATTTTGTTTAATAGAGGGGTTTTTACACCCCCCTAAGTTACTTAAGCAACTGGCGCACTTCTTGGTGAACCAAGGATTGCAGAAGCGCCTGCAGTCAAGCCAGAAGTGACAGCTGTTGAAACCAAAGATAGTTTATAAAATTGATAAGAAGCGACAGCCCCAATAATTGAGCGAGATTGAGCGGCAGAAAGTGCAGCTTCATCCTCAGTTCCAATAAGGAAATCATTAGTCACATCATAGTAATCACTTCCCGAAGTGTCAGTTGCTTGAACAACAGGAGTCACGGTTCCGTCAGTTCTTGCGCCAGTGATAATTTCAAAAGTCACTGATTCAAAACCTTTGGTGTCAACTTCAACGCCAACAGTTGTTGTGTTTGTTGTGATTGCTTGGATGTTTAGTGCGTTTTCAACACTAATGTTATTTTTTTGATCTACGCTAGGCATTTTTTTTATTTATTTGAGTTGAAAAAAGGAGGGGGCGAACCCCTCCAGCTACATTAAGCAGCAATTTTTAGTTTAACGAAAGCTTCTGGAAGGGTAACCATTCCCGCAAATCTTCTGTAGAAAGTAAATTCGACTTTGCCTTCTCTTTTTTGAGTGACTTCGTCTCTTACCATTGTCAAACCTTTTCTGTCGCCAATAGTGTAGCCTCTTCTAAAATCTCCGTAAATAACAGGAAACAAATCAGCTCCAACATCTGGCATATCAGGGATTTCGATATAATTATGACCTAAAATTTGGTTAGGAACTCCAGCGCTTAGGTTTCCAGCTTGCCATAAATATTGACCATTGCCATCTTTCAATTTACGAACGATCGCTAATGTTTTTCTATTCATGCCAAAAATTGGATTGTATCCAGTTTTAAGTTCGCCAGTTAATGTAATTAAAGAATCGAAAGTAAGGGCAGAAGCGGCGCCAGAATTTACTTGTGCGATATTTGCATTAGTCATAAAACCTTCGCAGTTATTACCAGCACCAGAACCCACAGTAAATTGAGTTCCTTCTAGTTTAGCCATTTCTTCTCCAACATCTTGCATGATAAGATTAGCGACATCGAAAGAAGTATCTTCTAATTCTTCAATTGTTGAAGAGACAGTCACTTGCGCCTTTTTAGCATAAAGCTTTTCTAAGCCATAAGTTGAATTAGAAAGAGTATCTTGTTGACCTTCTCCAACCATTCCAGCAGAAACAATTGTTGAACGAGTTGGCATGCCAAGAGATTTAGAACTCATTGGACGGATTCTTGCAACTGCGCGGATGTTAGAAATTTCAATAATTTTTTTGATAATTTCTGAATCTAATTCAGTTGGCAATAAATAGCCACCTTGAGAGTCAATATCCGTTCTAAGATATTTTAATTCTTCACCTACAAAGCTAGAGTTTTTTCTTAGGTAAGTTTCAAAAGCTTTCAATTCTTGAGTTTTAGCAGCTTTTTCTTCGCCACCAAGTCCTCTTTTAAGATCAGCTTCAAGAGAATTCATTTTTTCTTCTACTTCTTGAGCTTTGTTAGCTTTTTCGCTTAATTCTCTGAATTTAGCTTGGTTTTTTTCTTCTTGAGCATCCAAAAGGGTGTTAATTTTAACTTCCATTTCAGCAGAAACTCCTTTGCGAAGGGCTTCTAATGCTTCAATATGTTTTTGTTCAAAATCTGACATTTTATTTGTTTTTTAAATTGATAATATAATTGTTTAAGTCGCTTATGACTCTTTGTTTTATCTCATCATCGCGATGAGCTTTTTCTTCAGCGTCACGCTGGTTGGAAAATTCTTTTACTTTAGAAATAAGGGTTTTTGCTTCCGTGTTAGAAAGCCCCATTTCTTTAAGTGATTGTTCTATGTCTTTTAATGATTCCATTGATTTAAAGCCGCTTACAAGGGCTTGAGGATTCATTGCTTTTGTAACCAAAGACACTTCAAATAATTCTATTTCTTTCAGCAAGCGGATGCCTTTTTCCATTTCTGCATCACGAGTGAAAAAACCAATTGACATTTCGCGAATTGAACCCACTTTCATCTGTGGAATTATGCGACCTTTAACAAGAGAATCTTCTTTTGGTAGAATTGCTTTGATATATAGACCTTTGTCATCTTCATAAAGAGTTACTGACTTTCCAACTGGCTCAGACATTTGGTGCTGCCAAAGAATTGGTAACATTGCATTTTTCTCTAAAGTCTTTGAAAATGCGCCACGAACAATAATGTCATCACCTAAGTCTATGTTACCGAAAGTTGAGGCATAGCCTTCAAAAGTAAAATATTCGCCATCCTCGTTGATTTCTTTTACTTCAAAAGGAAGTGACTTAATCTCTTTTTTCATTAAAAAATAAGTTGTTGATTTTTAAAAATTTAATTTTATTAAACGGGTTTGTTTTAAAACCGCTAATCTAAAAAATATGATTAATGAACAAGATGCAGTTGATTTAAATATAACATTTAACGGCAAATATTACTTTCTGTTGTGGGTGCTTAAGAAGTATAAAACTGAGCTGCCTTATTGCGGGCAGGTAAAGCAATTTGCATTAATGAATAATTATTCTGAGAAAGTCTGCGATGCTTGGCGTAGGTATGGTGTAGGCTACAAAGTCTGGAATATTCTACACAAAGATTTAGTAATTCTTTTTTTGGTCGGGAAAATTCAAATGACAAGCTTACCTGAGCTTGAGCAAGCGTGGCAAATTTGGAAAAAAGACGATTCAATTTTAAAATAAAAACATGAAAAAATTCTTAATATTTTTATTACTCTCATGCAGCGCAAACGCTTATGATTTAAGCAGCTCATTTAATAAAATATCTGCCGAGCAAGCTGAAATTGATAAACTAGATTCTTTGGTTGATGCTATTGAATTTAAAGTTAAAGATGTGAAGCCGCTAAAAGAAGATGCGGGGTCTTATTACATCTCTGTTATTGGCGATTTAAAATATAATCAAGAGTGGGTTGATAAGTTTGAGGATTTTATCAATAAAAACCCTCAATATAAATCATCCATATTGAAGGCTGAGAGGTCTTACGCTTTCGCAAAAATAAAGTATAAAGATAAAGTGGTTGTTGTGAAGTCTCCAAACTGGATTCAGCTAAAAACAAGAAGAGATTCAAGCGGTGAGCTTGATTTTAGTGATGAGGGTGAAATGAGCGTTGTTTTTGGCTTAGATACTTTAGATAGCTTTGACTCGATAGAAATTTATTTTAAATCAGCTCAAGAGATAAGCCGAGAAAAAGGCGTTAGGTTCTAATCTCTTAACTTTTCAGCAATTCTTTTAGCCCAGTCTCTACCAGCGTCTCCGCCCCAAAGTTCCCAGGCTATTCTCCAAGTTGTCGGCTCTCCATCTCTAAACTCATAATGACTTGAGCGATAGTTGCCGTGTCTTGAAAAATAAGAGTGCATTCTTTTAACCGTGCTTTCGCTTAGGTTTTCTCTATTCTTTAATTGGTTAGCTCTGGCAACTCCAATCGAAGTGCCACCTCTTCCATATTCTTTGCGCCATTCTAAACCGCGAGCAGCGTTTCTCGCCATCTCATCCGTTGGCTTGTAGGTTTCTGTTGATTTAAATGACTTTGAGCCAAAGGCGTTAGAGTAATCAGCGATGCACCTACAATTAATTGCCTCATCAGCTGGCAAATTCTCATCTCTCGGATATTTAGCTTCAAAGCCACCAACAATAAAGTTTTGGTTGATTCCTACTTGCTGGAAGTCTGCTGCTGCGTGCGTTGGCCTTGTTTTGGAATCAAGTATTGCAATCCAAGTTTTAAGAACTTCAACGGGTCTATTGTCAATTTCTAATTCTGCATCTTGAATAATCTCCGCCTCTTCATTTCTTGACCAGCTTTCAGTTAATCCCACTACTTGAGCGGCAATTAACTCACTTCTCCATTGCGCTTTATCTAGCAAGTTAATTTTAATATTTCTTGAAATAATAATCCACTCAGGGAGCGCCTTTTGTGAGTTAAATTTCACTTCTTCTTGCGTGATTGCTAGAGCTATTTCTCTTGCGTTTGTTTGAGTAATAAATCTTGCTTGTTTTTCGCTACTATTAGCAATGAAAAAAGTTGTGGCATCTTCAAGCTCTGCGTTAATCTCTTTTAACTTGTTTTTAACATCTGAATCGGTGATTTCTTTTATCTCTAAATCAATACCGAAGTTAAGTCCTTTTTTTTGCAAATCTTCTCGCAAACTAAAACCAAACTCTCTCGTGGTTTTGCGCATTATGTCTCTAATTTCCTTTAGAAATTCGGGGTAATAATTGTTTGCAAGCTCTCGGCTGTCTATGCTTCCATTCTTGCGATAAATTCTTTCGGCATCGTTTGCCATGTTTCTAAAAATGGCCTTGAGCTTAGGAATCGCATTTGCTTCTATCTTTCTTTTTCTAGCGTCGATTTCCATAATACTCCTTGGCTTTTAGCTGGATGTATTCGTCAGAATAAAGTCTTTCGCCGTTTAATTTTTTCTCTTCGGTCATGATTCTAATAAACTCGCTTTTGCCCACTGGCTGGTCTCTATTGTCGGCGGTGTAGCTATCAAGTCCAACTTGCACCAAGTTTGCTGGCTTATAAATGCCATCGCCGTTAGTAGTTGATTCGTAGCCAATTATTGTTCTAATCTCATTATCGCTTAAAACGCCAATTTTAGAGGCTCTATCTGCTACATCATATTTGCGAGCTTCTAACGCTTCAATTGCTGATTCGTCAAATGAATATCGCAACCCTTCCGCGTTTGGGTATCTAGATAAAACTCTAGCATCTAAAAACCTCAATATTCTTCTCAAAGTTGGCAAAACCGCGTTGTCATAAAAAGCATATTTTGAAGCGTCCATATTAGCAAAAGACATATTGTCAGGGCTAATCATTGGCAAAGGTATTTTAGCGGCAGAATAAATAGCCTCTGCAACGGATTTTTTAAGAGTCGGGAAGTCCATATCTTTTACAGACTCAGACAATTGCAACCAGTTAAAGTCACCACCTAGAAAAGCTGGCTCTCCTGCGTTTCTTGCGCCAGATAGCTTATTCTTAATAACCTCTTTCAAATTATCAATTTGGCTTTGCTGCAAATCGTTTGCGCCTTTGTATGTAATAATGCCGCTTGGCCTCGCTTGATTCTTTAAAAGCGAGTTGTTGTGGATTGAGGCTAAGATGTATTGGCTAATTTCTAACTGACAGCCTAAGAATGAAGATGAACCGACTAAATTTGTTGATGAAAAATTTGGGTTGAAGTCTCTTAAATGAGCTAACTCGTTTTTTCTGCCGTCAAAAAATCTTTTATCTGGCGCTCTGTTGTAAATGAAGTTTAAGTTGCTTGAGCTGTAAGTATATTCGCCAGCATAGCCATCGCTTGCGGGCAAGATTGAAATTGAAGCGGGGTTGAGGCAATTTAATTCAACTGGTTTCTTTTCGCCGATGATGTTAATATAAGCGTTGCCAGTTATGATATAATAAGACGACAGCTCTTTCATAAAAAGCTGTCCGTCAGTGAAAGGATTTGGATTTCTTAAAATCTTTAGCGCGTCATGCTCGTAAATATAATCGCCATCTTTGTTTTTTAACACAATATCAATAGAAGAGATAGCGTCAGCAATTAGCTTTGTAGCTGTAAAAACAGGGCAAGCCTCGATGTAATATTTGATAAATTCGGTTGGCGCATTGACTTGATAATACTCGCCACGAAGCATATTCAAGAACGACCAATTGTTGCCAGAGCTTTTCTTTTCTTTGCGGAAAAACATTTTTTTTATTTTAAATAAAAGGGCTTTTTTGCTTGATTATCAAAGCTAAAAAATATGATTAGAAAGCGATAATCTCAGGTGCTTTCTTAATGTAGGTGCTTAATGCATACCTAATCGCATCAATTCCATCGTCTTTAATACCCATTTTGTCGCCTTCTTTTTCGTAAATCCTGTCTTTTTTGTCGTTAATTTTTGGCAATATCTCCCTAGTTTCTTTATCCACTAAGTAAGAGTAATTCTCAAACTCTTTTGCCAAATTTACGCAGCGAGATTCAATAATTATCTTTTTAAAGCTCTTTAGATATTCAATACCTTCTTCAACACTTCCAGCCCACTTCTTAGCTCCCCTCACTTTATAACCTTGGCGCGATACATTCGATATAGTTTCTGGTCTTGATGAGTCAGCTTCTATTTGCCAAATTTTAGATTCTGGTATTTTTTCAAAAACAACTTTTCCAATGTGATCAATTTCAACTTGAGCGCCGTATTGCTCATAGTCAATCCACAGACAATCATCTTTTATAAAGCAGCGTATTAAAACGGTTGGATCGTTTGCGAAACCCCAGTCTGCACCAAAAAAGAACCTGTTTTGATAAATTTCTGATAATGTCGGGGTCTCAAAATCTCTTACTTCATATTTACCAGCGAAGACTAGCTCTTTTGGGTTGCCAATCGCTTTTCCTAAATATTCGTGGCAGTAAGTCTCATAATTGTTTGCTTTCAATCGCTCTGCTTTGTCAAAGAATTTCTCGCCAAGCCAATGCCTCGGCACATCTAAATAAGTTGAGTGATGCACAAGTTTATTTCCCGCCTCTTTCGCCATTTTATTAATCCAGTGACTCGGATTTCTTGGTGGGTTGTAGCTTAAAAACTCAATAAACTTTTCACCACCCCTTAAGATTGATTGCTCAACACTTCTTATTTCTGCATCGCCGTTAAATTCATCAGCTTCTTCAAACCAGAGAATTTTAAAATAGCCTTTGCGTAGTTTAATTGATTTCAGCTTTTTTGGCTCGTCTAACCCTCTTAGAATTATCTTCTGCCCAGTCGGTTTGTAAGTTATCTCGGCAGGTGAGCTAATTGAATCAAAGTTATCACTTTCACCCAACTCATCAATTGCCCAATTTAAAGAACCTTGAATCGAGTCTCTAATCGTGCGCGAAACTTTCCTAAAAGCAATTGCGTTTGCTTCAGGGTCCCTTATTAATGCTAAAATTATTTGTATTGATATAAAGCTTGATTTCGTAGAACCTCTACCGCCATGCAGCCAAAACTCATCATGCGTTTCATCTCTAATTGCTTTGTGAACTGGATAAAATACTGGAGCTATCTTTTCACTTAGCGTTATCATTAAATATCATCTTTGATAATTCTAGTAATATTAGTTTGCTCAATTGTAGTTTTATCCGACCATCCGTAACCATTTTTAAGGATAAAATCAGCCTTATTTCCATGCCTTCCTTCAAAGCACTGATCGACCGCATAAGACTCGCATTTCCGCTTGGCCCGCTTAACCGTGTCGGAAAACTCAGGCAATTTCTCATACTCTAGCAAGGTGTCTCTGCAAATATCCAAATGCACGCAAAGCCCTTGAATATGCCTCGGCGCTGGACTTGGCACTTGTGTAATTTCTCCATCTTTACTTACTTTTGTCACAAATCTATTAGCGCAAATCTCAAAGTAATCATCAATAACTTTCGCCATATCTTCAACACATTGATACTTGCGCGGTCTGCCGCCTAAGTTTGGCTGGTTCTCTAACTCTTCTTTTTCTGGTCTAGTTAATTTCTTGCTCATAATGCTTGAACTTATAAATTATGTTATATCTGAAAAGCTTAAAATACATTTTAACAAAAGCTAATTTTCCAGCAAATCTCCTCTCTTCTGTCAGAATATTCCGCGCCCCGTATCTCTGAAAATAATAATCAAAGAAAGCTGGATAGCCAAATTCATTTTTGACAAAATTATTCTTGAGTGTCGCGTAAAGGGTCTTCGTGTAATCTACCCTAAGTTTCTTAGCCATTGTAATTTTAGTTAATCATGCCGCGCCAGCTAAAGCTTGGTCGCTATTTTTCCATGTCGAATTTTTTTTGAGCAAATCCAGTTGGATTATAGCACGCATGCTTTGCTCTTCGCGGGGGAGTTTGTCAAGTTATTTATTTTTTGTCAAGCTTAGTCTTTCTATTCCCAAATTAGAGCAGCCTCAAAAATAATCCTTGACACAGTTTTTAAGAAAGCAACCCATTTTGTATAATAAATTATTTATAAATCTTTGTTTCATATTCCATTCTATTAAGAGCGAAACAGTGAAACATGAGTTAAAAATCTCTAAAAAGTTAGGTTTTGTGTTTTTGCTTTTTGTCCTCTAAGCCTAAAAAAACCTCTTGGTCATTTTTAGTTAATTTAAAATACTAAATATCTATCCGCTGTTTATCCGCAAACTCTTATCTGCGCCAATCTTGGATCAATTCTATCCGCCATTTATCCGCTGTTTATCCGCAACTAGTATTTAATTGGAATTTCTGCTTGCAATTGCGGGAATTATTCTTTATCATGTTTTTACTGTTAGTTTAATTACTAATGGCTTAGGGCTTTCAGTTGCTCTGTCTCTAAACTTCGCAACTGAAAGCTTTTTTGTTGTTTTAGGCATGGTTGACCTCGTTTAACCAATAACTATTTTTCTAATCTCCTTTTCTGTTGCTTTGCAACTCCTCTAGTTTATTGACTTCACAGCTCTTAATTCTCGCTTTCCCAACTCGCTCTAGCCTTTGCGTGTCTCAATATGCTTTAAATACTTGATTCTATTGATCTAATCACTTATTAAATATTATTGCATTTTATTGAATAAAGTTGTTGCATGTTATTTATTGCAATATTATATTTGTCTCTAAGAAATTCATTAAAGAGTTTCTGAAAATATGAAATCTAAATCTTTAAAAATATGAACAATTTTAATTCAATCGAAAAAAATATGAAAAATTTTAGCGTTAGATATACCGATTTTTCAAAAAAATTATTTATTGAAAATATTCAATCTGATTCAATTGAATCAATCACTAAAAATTTTTCTGATCAAAAAGAAAAATATTTATTAGAGATAATTTGTTTAGAAAAAAAGAAATATGTATTTGATGCAAAGTCAAGTGATCTTACTGATTGCAGAGCTAAATTAGAAGCGCTTATTGCAGATGTTGAACATAAAATAAAAGAAAGAAAAGAGGCTGGAAGCGTTTTATTCGATGAAGACATCAGATATTTGTTAGAAATGAACAAGAAATTTTCAGGAGCGCTTTTTCAAAGTTATTAATCTTACAATGTTAAATCAATTATAAATCTAAATTTGAGAATTTCAAAAAAATAATATGAAAAAACTAATATTCTTGTACATACTCGCCGCAATCTTCTTAATCCTGCCCGTGTATGCAAACGCTAACGAAAGCGATAAACTGGCTAAACTAGCTCAATCATGCGAAAGCTCGCAGCATTATCAAGACTGCGTGCGTGGTAAATTTTTTAACAATCTAAAATAAGGGAAATATGAAAAATCACATCTTAGAAGGAAAAACAATTTTAGATATTAAAATTGCTAACGATAAACAAGCGATAAAATTCATTACAGACCAAGGTGAAATAGTGGCTAAGTGTGATGCAGATTGTTGCTCTCATACTTGGATTGAATCTGTTGAATTGCCATGCGCTTTTCCCGCGCTCGTTAATTCTATTGAGAATTTGCATTTAAGAGATGATGAAGAGATTGATGGCGAGACTATAAGATTTTACGGATGTAAAATTTCAACCAATAAAGGTGATATAATCATTGATTACCGCAACTCCTCGAATGGTTATTACGGCGGCAGCCTAAGCTGGCCAGATGAACCAGATGAAGAAGATTATTTTTATGGCGGAGTTTTTGGGCAAAATATTTCTTCGCAACAATGGGTTGATATAAAAGAATAAATTAACAATTAACTTTTGTAAATATGCAAAACACAGTAAAAGCATTTCATAACGAAAAAACCCTAGAAACTCTAAGAATCGCGGAAAAACTCAAACAAGAAAAACCGCACTTCAAAAAGCCCACTTTCCTAATTGCCCTAAAACATCGCCTAGCTGATGAAGGCTATTACTTCAACAGTTGCGCGCATGTTGCAAATAAGTTAGAGAAAAATCAATTCCAATATTAAATTTATGAAAAAAGAAAACAAAAACAAAAGAATTACATTTTTACTCAGCGATAAAGAAGAGCAAAACTTATTGCAAGCCGCTAATGAAGAACAGCGCACAAAAAGCGATTTAGCGCGTTTGTATGTTATTAAAGCCCTGAAAGCACGAAACTCTAGCAAAAATGAAAAAATATAGCCCTTTAGAAATCGCATTAACTTGCATTTTAATAATTCTAATTGTGATTTTTACCGCATGTTTTTCGACGCAAAAGAAGCGCCAAAGATTTGCAGACTTCGAGAATCACTCAAGAATTAAGCAAAGTAACTCGAAAGCTGAGATTTTGGCTTTTGAGAAAATAATATTAACCACAATATTTTAAAGCATGAAAGTTGATTTAGAAAAACTAGCAAAAGTCATTTCTGCCGAGCAAAAGAAAAAGCCGCTCACTATGACTGAAGCCGCAAAAATAATTAGCCCAATAATTGACGCTAGCATAAATGCCAGCCAATATTATGTAAAACTCTTGCAGAAAGAACATGGCTTCGAGTTTGTCAAAGACGAGCGAAAGCATTTGCGGGGCAAGGCTGCTAATAATCGAGGCGAAACACTAGCTTTGCAGAAAAACGAGAAGGTAGAAACGATTCTGTTGGCTGCTCAGTCTTTTAAAGTAAATGGTCTAAACGCTAAACAATACCACAGAGAATATGGCGCAGGAAGCTTTTATGGCAAGTTAAATTCTGTAATTACTATTAAATTAAAAAAGAACGATCACTCAAGTGCTGATTGTTTGCGTGAATTTATTAAGAGAAATAAAATCAAAATTATTTAAAAATATGAAAAAACAAACTAACTTCGATAAATTCTTAACTAGTAGTTATGGATTTCCAACAATTTTATTCGCCTTCTTGTTTCCTTCTCTGATTTTAATATTTTTAAGTCAATCACATCGAAAAACTTTTGATTCAGACAATCTAAGATACGCGGATTTATGTATTCTTTATGAAGATTGGGAAAAGGTTTGCAGAAAAACTGAAAGTCAATCCTACATTTATTGTTGCGACGATGAAGACACCTATAAACTTTGGAAAAAACAAAATCAACTGAAATAAATATGAAAAAACCTACATTAAAACAACTCCTTCTAGCCAAGCGAGGCCGTGAGTATGAAATTGCAAAACTAAGAAGAGAAATTAGAAAAATTAACAAAGAAATTGATAAAAAATTATGAAAGGAAAAATATTTAATAAAAAAAAGGTTTTAGTAATAAAGTATAGGATTTATCAAGAAGGAGGAGTATTTTATCCTGAAAAAAGAGTTTTTGGGATATGGACTAAATTTAATGAAAGGGTTTATGACGAGCGAGAAAATAGTCATTTTAATCAAATTGCCTATTTTTATTCAAAAGAAGAAGCTGAAAAATTTCTTGATAAAAAAGCGTTACCCAAATCTGAAATTCACAAATATCAATATTGATAAAAAATTATAATATGCAAACACGAATAAAAATTAGAGGCTGGAACTCTACAGAAAAAATAATGGTGGAAAATTGGCTAGTAATTGAAAAACATCCTAGCGCTAAGCATTTTTCATGCTCCAATAGAACAATAGCGGTTGATGTTGTTATGTTATCAACGGGACTTTTTGACAAAAATAAAAAAGAAATTTCGGTTGGAGATTTACTACTTTTTGAGCAAAAGAATGAAAGGATCAAAATTATTTACGAGGTAATTTTAAGTGAGGGCGGTTATTATGCTAAATTTGTTAGCTCAAAAAATGATGATTCAGTTTTAAAATATAACTCTCTTTTTGCTGACAGATACTCGCTTTTAGATTTTCCGTTTTATCTTGAGCAAACAATTGAAATAATTGGCGACATCTATAGAAACCCCGAATTACTGGAGGATAATGCAAAATAAGCGGAAGGAGTTGAAAAAATTGGCTATGACGAAGATTACGGCACATTTCATAGATCACCTTGCGGTGATTATAGAACGGGATTTATAGTCAACTGGAACGCAACTCACAAAAAACCCGAGGAAAAATGGGAGGCCAACCCTTGGGTTTTTGTTTATCAATTTAAAATTATAAAATAAAATGACAGAAATAAACAAATTCTTACTCCCAACCAGCGATTTTATTGCAATGCAAATGCAATCGCGCTTATCTGTTGGCAAAGACATAAAGCTAGAGCTATTACTAGCCCAAACACTAGCCCGAACTGGCAATCCACAAATCGAAAACAAGATTCTGGAAGTCCTAAAAAACGAAAGTAAATCTACTTTTGAGAAAGCGGCTGAGTTGCTGGAATTATCCAAAATCGAAACGCTTAAATCTAAATTCAAAACTCATTAACATGACAAAGAAAACTAAAAAACAAATCAAGAAAAAAAGGCATCTAAAGGCTCTAAAAATGGTTTTATTCGTAATCTGGCATGATGTTGTGCCAATTATCGCAGTTTTAGCATTATTTGCTTATTGTGTTAAGTGCGGTTTGGAATTATAAAAACTATTGCAAGTTAAAATCTGCAAGTTTTATTTAAAAAAGAAGTTGTCGAATTTCTCTTAATTTGCAATTTTCTAAAAAAGAGGGCTGCGCTGCTTGTGCGGACTTGTAGCGCGGCTCTATTAAATATTATTTGACTAAGAAGAATTAGGAAATAAAATGACGAGGCAAAGAAATTTTTTTTGCAAAAGGTAGGTTCAAAAATGACAAATCAGGAAATACAAACACAGGCGAGTAAAAGAATAGCGGAAACGCTCGAACTTTTAGAAATGAGCGGAATATCAAGAAAGGAAATTGATGTTATACGCAAAGCTATGTGGCGTCTTATTGATGAGTTTATTTTAATAAAAAAGGTAGGATCAAATGACAAATCAAACAACAAATAATCAATCTATACTACTATTCAATTTAGCTCATCGTATTCTTAATGAAGAATTGGCAATACTAAACTCTGCCGCTAAAGCATCTATTGGGATAAAACTTCTTTATGCTAAAGAAAAGCATCTTTTTGTGCGGCATTATAGTAGAGATAAAAAGAAAATAATAAGATTAGCGGAATGGATAACTTTAAAGAAACTTTCAGAAATAAATTTTAGCGAAAATCAAATAGATCAATTGAAAGTAAGAATTGTGTTAAGAAAATTTATGATGAAATTAATCTTAAGAGTAGCATTACTTAGAATCAATAGTCTGTTGGCTATAATAAATAATAACCCAATTGGTTTTTTTAGGTTTATACGCGCGCGTTAGCTTATAGCTTATGAATAAGATTATAGAATAAGAATTAAATTATAGATTATGAATTATATTATTGTTTATTTAGAAATAGAGCATTTGCTAAATTTTCTAACTCAAGAGGAAAAGGGAGATTTTTTAGATTTGCTGATTCAATACGGTAAAAATCAAGAATTACCTAACATCCAGAACCTTAAACTTTTGAATGTTTTTAACTTCATGAAGGGAAGGCTCGATACTCAATTTGAGAAAGCTAGAGTAAAGGCAGAAACTGCTAGAAAGAATGGGGCTGGTGGTGGTAGGCCTTCAAAACCCAATAGAAAGCCAAGAAAACCAAAAGAAACCCAGTCGGTTAAAAATGAAGAATTAATCAATGCACCAAATAATTTAGACCTAGATTTTTTATTTGAGGAATTTTGGCAAGGATATAATCCTGTAAAAACAAAAGAAGGTAAAATTGTTGATAAAGGCTCAAAACAATTAGCAAAAGCTGCCTACGAAAAAGCTTTGAAGAAATATACCGCAGATCAAATCTTTGATGGAACTCAAGAGTATTTGCTGAAGTGTCTTAATAACAATACGCTTACTTGCCAAGTCTCAGTTATGCTAAATCAAGAACGCTTTATTGTAGAGCAATACAAAACCTTAAACGCAAAATAAAATGACCAGAAAAACAGCTTATGCGCGAACATACAACCAAGATTCATTTGAAAGCAATAAAACGCTTTGGGAGTATGCAGAAATTTGGCGACAAGTCGAGCATGAAATCAATAAATTCGTTGAAAGTGAGGCTACCAAGTGCCAAATAGCAAAAGAGCAGGGTTGGCTTGGGAGTTTAAATAATCGCTGTTCTCGTGGCTTTTTGGGCTATTTACGCACGGGTTTTGCCCTACAACTCAAAATACTTTATAAATTTGAAAATCCCCTGCCAATTTATCAAAGCGAATTTGTAGATTTTTTTAGAAGCGATTTTTTTAGAAATGAGGTTTTGAAAAATAATTATGTCAAGCCTTTTTATAAAAAAGATCATATCGAGATTATCAAACAACTTAAACTTTAATTTAAAAATATGAAAAAAATAAAAGAACTTTTTATTGAAAAAACACAAGGTCTTGATTTGAAGGACAAGGTTAATTTTATTAATGATTTAAGAGAATTTATACATGAAAATTCGCCCTTTAAAGATAATCCAGTGGATTATGTGAAATGGGTTTTTAATGAAGAGGTGGTTTCGAATGATTACAATCCAAACAAAGTCGCCCCACCAGAAATGGAGCTTTTAGAGTTGTCGATTATGAACGATGGCTATACACAGCCAATTGTAACTTGGGGGAATCCAGATAAGCAAAAGGTTGAGGTAATTGACGGTTTTCACAGAAATAGAGTCGGCAAAGAGTCCAAGATTGTTAACAAGAGAATTCACGGCTACTTGCCAATAGTTAATATTAGGAAAGAGCAGCAAGATAAAAACGACCGAATTGCATCTACTATTAGACATAATAGAGCGAGGGGTAAGCATCAGATCAACGCAATGAGTGAAATTGTTATTGAGTTAAAAAATCGCAATTGGACAAATCAAAGGATTGCTAAACAGCTAGGTATGGACGAAGAGGAGGTTCTGAGACTATGTCAAATTTCTGGTTTAGAGCATTTATTTAACGATAACGACTTTTCTAAAGCTTGGGAATCGGCAGACTATGTTGAAAATAGCTATGAAATGCTTACTGATGAAGTTTCTGACGAAATGGAGCTGTATAGAATTCCTCTTGAGAAAGATGATTCGCGGATTTTTCATACTTTTGATAAGTGGGAGTGCCATAAAGCAGGTTTTTATGCAAGTAAAAAAGATGGTTGGACAAATGAGCAATGCGAGGCCGAGTACATTAGAATTTTGACCAATATTCCTGAGTTTGAATCACTGCTTCAAAGAGTAATAACTGAGTGGAAAAACAGTTGCGAGCATTATTTAACAAACAAGGCAATGAATCGCTTGGCATGGTTAGGGCAAGCTTCGATCTGTTTGGGCTTCGGTATTCCCTCCTCGTATTCTCAGGCTTGGTTTAAATTGACAAAAGAACAACAGGATAATGCTAATTTAATTGCATTAGAATATCTCAATAAATGGTTAAAGGAAAACGGCCGCCAAGAACTTCCTCTTGAAGAGGCTGTAAGTATCAATCGCCAAACGGAGCTTTATTAGTATGTCAAAAAAAGTTTATTTAGAAAAGAGCGTTCTGGAAGCTTCAAAAGAGAGGATTTGCAAAGCTTTTGATGCTTTTGAGAAAATTTACATTAGTTTTTCAGGCGGAAAAGACAGCTCAGTAATGACGCATTTGGTTTTAGAAGAAGCTAAGAAGCGCAATAGAGTTGTTGGATTGTTAATTATTGATCTTGAGGCTCAATATAGACATACAATAATCCACCTAAGAGAAATGATAAACCAGTATAAAGATAATATTGATTTGCACTGGTTTTGCGGCGAGTTGCTTTTAAGAAATGCGGTAAGCGATTTTCAGCCAAAGTGGGTTTGTTGGGATGAAGAGAATAAGAATTTGTGGGTTAGAGAAAAGCCAGCGGAAGCTTCAAACTTAAGTCAATATGATTTTTATTTTCCAAAAATGGAATTTGAAGAATTTATGGTTTTATTTGGCAAGTGGTATGCTGGGGATAAATTAACTGGTGGATTCATTGGTATTAGAGCTGACGAAAGTTTACATCGTTACCGAGCTATCACCTCAACAAAGAAAGATTTAATGCTGAATGGTTGGAAGTGGACAACAAAACTTTCAAAATGTCTTTACAATGTTTACCCGATTTATGATTGGCGAACTGAGGATATTTGGGTTTTTCATTCTAAAAACAAGGACTTGCAGCACAATAAAATTTACGATATGATGACCATGGCTGGCGTAAAATTAAGCAATCAAAGATTATGCCAACCTTTTGGTGACGACCAAAGGAGAGGTCTTTGGCTTTATCATATTTTAGAATCTGACACTTGGTATAAACTTCTAAATCGCGTTAGCGGAGTTAACAGCGGGGCTTTGTATATTCAGGAAAGCGGTAATATGACTGGTTATAATGACATTACTAAGCCAGATAATCATACCTGGCAATCCTACACCAACTATTTGCTGAAATCTTTGCCCCAAAATATGCAAGAGCATTACAAAGAAAGATTTAAAAAATTTATTGTTGGTTGGAAAAAAAGAGGCTACAAGTCAATTCCTGACAAAGCTCCTCACGATTTAGAAGTAAAGCAATGGGCGCCCTCTTGGAAAAGAATGGCTCGCTGCATCTTAAGAAATGACTATTATTGTAAAGGACTTGGGCAGACTCAACCAAAATCTGAGGCTTACGAAAAGTATAAAGCTATCAAAGAGAAAAGAAGAATATCTAACTTAATTTAATTAACAAAAATATGACATTTGAGCAACTGATTTTTAAACAACTCTCTTACGAAAAAGCTGAGGGAGTAATTGAGGTTTTGAAGCGTGAAGGGGCTTTGGAGTTAATAGAGGAGGCTTTTTTAAAGACGAGCGAGATTCTAAAAGACATCAAGCGTTATGTAAAAACCTTGGATGATATAGCAATTACAGCCAACAATATCAGAAGCGAAGCCGAAGACTTGGCTGATAAAGCGAGCGATTTGGACGACATGGCAGAGGAAATGAAAAAGGAGTTAAATGAGTTACTTTAGAATCGAAATAATATTTCCAGACAAAACAAAAAAGAAATTCTTGTTTATTCAAGAAAACTTTTCCTTAGCTGATTTTCTTTGGAAGTTTTTTCCAGCGGGGGTTAAAGCTAGAAATTTAGCAGAACTTACAGAGAAATCATTTGAGCGCATGTTTAAATCTAAAAAATATCAATTATTAAACGATTTTGAGAATGAAAAAATTTAAAATAACTTACATACAAAAGGGCTACAAGAAAAGGTTGCTTGAAGGAGCTGTCGAAACTGAGAATGCCATTAGCTGGTTTTCACAAAATGCACCACAGGTTTATAAAATGGTGGGTTGTGAGGTGATTAACGGGGAAGAATTTGACAAGCTAGAGAATTTACAAAAAACTTTTAACCAAAAAATTTAATTTATGCAAAAAACATTACAAGAAATACAGGCGGAGAATCGCAGGTTGATATTAGAGGCCGTGCATGGCTGTAGCTATGAGGAGGCTTTAGAGCAAGATTTTTTGCAAGCAAATTCGCAATTTACGATTTTTACTGGTTATAGAGGAGATTTCAATGATATTAGAACATGGCTTAGAAATATTGGCAAACCAATTACTTTATCGCGAGTGCTTTTGGCATTTAAAAATACGGCTATAGTTGAGAAATTTTATTGGGCGAGTAGAGATTATATAATTGAAAAATGGGACTTAACAAAAGAAACCCTCGGAGATCAAAGCGAAGAAACTCAACGCGCAATTCATCAACTTTTAACTCAATAATTTATGAGCAAGAAATTTGAGCAATTTCTAAAAAATGTAAAAAGCAACGAGTCAGGGCCTGTTTTTAATGAAGCTGGCAAATTAATTGGCTTTGTAGATTTCAAAAAACCCTCTGGACAAAATCAGGGCTACGACTGCCCTATATTTGATTTCCCCAAAGAGGAAACCGACAAAGAGAGGCTCAAGAGAATTTCTAAGCCTAAATTAACTGAGATGGAAAATGATTAATCTTGAAATTCCAAAATTTAAGATTTCTGGCTTTAAGAGAGAATTTAATTCTGTCGAGACTGCAAGAGAATGGCTTAGAAAAAAAGATAAAACACTAATCCTTAAAGCAAGAGATAGAAATTATTGGACAACCGAAACATGGAAAAGCTTAAAAGACGGAAAAATTTATAAAATATCAATTTAAACAACTAATTTATGCAAAAAACACTTTTCATACTAGCCAAAGAAGCAAACGAAAATCTTGAATATATTCAAGGGCAATTGCTTCAAACAACGGAAATGAGTGAGGAAGATAAACAGACGCTTCAAGAGTTAATTAGACGCTGCAAGATGTTTAAAACGCAGGCGGAATTGGTTTTGGATAAAGTAACAAAAGGAGGAATTTAATGATAAAAGTGACATCATATATTTTAAGCAAACAACTCGCAGAGGCGGGGTTTGAAGCGGAAACAAATTACATTTACGCTTGGAGCGGAGACGATCATCAATTGCTTTGCTTTTCAAATCCAGTAGAAATCGACCACGAGAAGGATATTTTGGGTTATGACCTCGAGACGATTTTAGAGGCTTTGCCATATTCTATCGAAAAAGACGGATTTGAATATTTTCTAAGTGCCAATCAATTTGTGATTGCTTATTTAGAAGAGAATCATTGTGAAAGCGATTTGTGTGACGAAATAAAAAAACAAAACGAATCACTAGCAGATTGTGCAGCTCGTTTGCTCCTACTGCTTGTCGAGAAAGGATTATTAACATTTAAAAAATAAACTTATGACAGAAAATTTAAAACCAACATCAAAAGTTATGCAGATTTCAAGCCATTTTATTAATGATGGCGATCTAGTTTTGATCGCTGTTTGTCAAGATGGCTCTATTTGGGAGTTATTCCAGAACAACTGGGATTGTATTTTAGAAGCTCCAAGACCAACAGCTCCAGCAATTCCAATTCCCGGCAGTTGGTGGAAAAAAGGTAAAGAAAAAGTGCAGGTTTGTAAAGTTTATTTAGAAGGACCTTATCTAAAAAAAATGATTTCTTTTAACGATGAAAAAGGATGCGGTTTTAAAGAAGATTTGGAAACTTTCTTAAAATTATATAAATCTTTGGAGGCAAATGACTAGAGAGCAAGAACGCCTAAAATGGCAAAAGAAAGCTGAGTTATGCAAGGCTTATGGCATAATTAAAGGAATCACCGAGAGCGTTAAAGCTTTCGATGATTACAACAAGCAAGGGCTTATTTCTGCGCTTGATGAAGTGCGGGAAATTTTAAAAAAACATGTGGGGGAAAATGATTAAATTAATAGAAAAAATAAAGTATCACATCAAGCACAATTATCTTGATGCTACCAGAGAAAAAGACTTAGCAGATGAGGCTACTGAAAACGAAAAGGATATGCTCATTGCTTTGAAAGACGCAGAAATAAAGGATTTGAGGGCGCAAGTTAGGGAATTGAAGAAGATTAGAAAATAATTGTTGCAATGTAATAATTATATTTTATATTGTAGAAATTAACTCGTAAGAATTTCTTACAAGTTCAAAAAATATAGGAAAATATGACGGCAAATTTAAAGAAATTTTTAGAAAAGCACCAAACTTTAAGTTATGATTTTAAGAGATTTGCAGAGAACTTATCTTTAAAAGAATTTTTAGAAAAGTGTGATAATTCGGGCTGGATTTTACACTTATTTAAAATAAGCGGGCAAGATGAAAAATTAATTGAAAAAGTAAAATCGAAATACATAGAGCTTTTTATCCAATTGCTCGAAAACGATTTTGATTTCAAAGAACTTAATCTTGAGTATTATCAAGAACATCTGAAACGATATAAAAGAATTGACTCACAAGCGGCAGTTTTGGCTCATTATTTTTTAAACAGTCTTAATAAAAGTCTATTTGTTGGAGAATTAGAGAATAGCTTGCAATATCACGACGCATATTTTCGTGCAATTGCCAATACTATGGGGCCGGACATGGAATCGCTAAGATCGGCTGCAAAGCTATACGAGGCAGCGCATCATAAATATAGCGCAACCTTTATCCAACACATTTTAGATTTACACCGCGAGGAGTTTTTTAATTTAAAATACATATTTTACAATTTTTCACAATTTAAGTATTTTTGTTATAATCGTAAAGATATTTGCAATTATGGCAGAAAAGAAATAGAGGATATGGGTGAAAAAGAATATCAGTTAAAATCTTTAAAAGAACAAATCAAACTGCGGCGTTCCTCGGATTTTCTTGGTGTAGAAAATGAAACAAAAGCAATGGAAGATAATTGTAAACAAATCGAATCTAAACTTGAGGAGGCCGTGTCTATTTATCAAAGCTCCTTACTAGACAAGCAAAAACTTCAATTCTTTGCGGATCAATTTTTTTATAAAGTTATAAACAAAAAATATTCTGAATACCTAAACGGCGATATGTGCAGAGAAATGCTGCCAATTGAATTATGGGATCAATCTAAACTAAATTAAAAAATATGACAATAGAAATGACATTTATCCTAGATAATGTGGTGCGCTTCATCGACAAAGCAAAAGTTGATGCAATTGGCTATCGCTACGAAGATTACGGCTTTGAACACGAAGAGCTTCAATTTGTAACTGAGGAATTTTTTCAATACGCAGAAAATCTTTCAGCTTTGGAAGATGAGGATTCAGTTAATTTTTACAACGAAATCATTAAGAAATTGAACGAGCTTTTAACAAAGCTTTGGCAAGATGAGTATTTGCTGGCAGAGGATTTTAAATCCGATGTTAGTGTAATGGAGAGCGAGGCGAGCGTGTGGCTTAAATCGCAGAGGGTTTAATTTTAAATTTAAAAAAATATGAACAGAGTTTTAATATCAATACCAAGCGTTCCAAGCAATTTATCGACTTTAGAAGCGGGTAAAATAGCGGATATTTTGGGCTATGACATTAGCGCAGAAAAAGAACCGAGAATTTTATTTGAAATGGGAGGCTCTTTTTATTTTTTAGTAGGAATGGGTTGGGATCGTTTAGAAGAAAGACGATTCTTTGCTTACCAAGCCGACAATCTAAGCTACTTTAGATTTGAAAAACCAGATCAAGAAATTGGGGAGTTAAAAGCTGCGAACAAAGCTATCGCGGACAGATGTAATAGAGTCGAAAAAGAGCGAGATAATGCGGTGCTTAGGTTAGAAAATCTACAAAATGAGACATGGGAATTAGAAAAAGAAAGGGTTTCTAAAGATTTGTTTTTGCAAGCTATTTCTGCGGCTAATGGTAAAATTTTAAAATAAATAAAATATGAAAACAACTTAATTAAATTGTAAAAATATGACAAGTATTCCATTTAAAGAAGAAGTAAAGCAGCAAAAAACCGCTGCCAGCATCTTTGAAGAAAACGAATATCAATATCAGCAAAGAATGGGTTATGATATGGCAATGCGGCAAGTAAAGCCTCTTTTGCAAGATATTTTAAAAAAAATTAACAAGCCAAATCAGACAAGAAACAAAATTGATTGTTTTTTTAAGGAAAATCCAAAAGGAAGTTGGGACAATTGCCGCAAAAAATGTAATTTGAGCAGCAACAATCTAATTAGTTTTCATTTGCCGAAGATAAAACTTATTAATCGAATAAAAGAGGCTTTAAATGACTAAAAGACTTTTCTTCACTTGCCCTATTCAAGCCTTATATATGCAATTAAATTTTGGCGTTGGCTTATACTTTGAAACCAAAAACGGCGATGTTGATTTTAATCCTCAAGAATATGCGGATAATGTCGATTTATGGCTTAGTGGATATAATGGCAGAACTAAGATATATGTTGAAAGCGAATCAGAGCATATTTTTGAGCCAAAAGAGGGCGATGTAGTCAAAAAAGATGCGCTTGACCAAGGCTTGTTTCACCATGTCTCTGTAAATTGGATTTCTAAAATTGATCGAGATAAAGGATCGTTTTATACTAAAAATTTTTCCGCAAATCAACAATGGATAGGAAACAGAGCTGGAGAAATCATCATGCGAGACAATAAACAATTTTTTCAAGCGGAGGTAGAAAATGACAAATAGCATGAACGATAAAATACAATTTAGAGCTTGGGATGAAAAGCAAAAATACATGGCTTACCAAGGCGATCCAGATTTAGAGACTTTGCAGAGTTTTATTCATCATTATGGGGATAAGGAGTTGATGCAATGGACGGGGTTTTGTGATTGTAATGGCAAGAAGGTTTATGATGGAGATTTTGTAATAATATCTTGCAACTCACATTCCGATAAACTTGGAAAAGCAGAAGGAAGCCGGCTGGCAAAAATACAATATTGCCCTAGATCAGCTTCATTTAAAATTGCAAGTATAACTGGCTTGGTATGGCAATTTGATGATACTGATTTTAATAATCGACCTTATCGCCTCAAGGTTGTTGGCAACATTAAACAAGGCATGAATTAACCAATGCTTAAGATAAGCACCTTCCACCGCATCATTATCAACGGCAAAGAAGTTGGCTATATTCAGTTAGCGCATTATAATTATACGGAAAAAGCAACCCCGCACATCGAATACAAACTTGATAATGAATATTGGGGCAAAGGCATAATGACTAGAGAGCTTACAAAATATCTTGCCAGCATTAAAGACAAATTCCCAAAGCTTATAGCTATGGTTGAACGAAGCAATCTAGCCAGCAAAAGAGTTTTGGATAAATGCGGGTTTATTTTCATGAGTAAGATTAGCGACTACGATGTTTTTGTTAATGACTTGCAGGCCAATTCAGAAAAGAGAAAGATAATGAAAGAGTTGGTGGAGCAGGGATATGTTAAAAAAATTAAAAGAGATTTAACCCGCGCCAGTATTGGCTCGGATAATGTCAAGAACTTTATTTAATATATTGTAAAATATATTAATTGCAATATAATAAAGGGTCTTTATATTGTAGAAACTTATTAACTAATTTATAAAAATATGAAATTTAAAGAATACTTAAAAGAGCTTATAGATTTTGCAGAAAAGAATCCTAGCAGTTTAGAAATGGATGTAATTTATTCCAGAGATGATGAAGGCAATGGCTATCAATTAGTTAATGATGGTGCGCCTGCGATGGGAATGTTCGCCGATGAGGGTGAATTTTATATAGAAGAGGATGAGGAATATTTAGTAGAGGAAGGCATGATTGAAAAGTTTGAGTTTAATGCAATTATAATTAACTAATTTATAAAAATATGACTGAAATAATTAAAAAAGAAATAGAAGCTATCGAAATTGGCGGTTGCAAATTAGAGCTTTCAAAAATGTTTATATCCGATACTAAGAAAGTTGAGGTTTTTGCAAAGGAGTTAGAGAGTCTTGGAAAAATAGTTTTAGACTTTTCTACCAAAGATAAAATCAAAGAGGCTAAAGAATTAAGAACTCAGGCTAATAAATTTGTTGAAAAGCTAAAAGAGTTTTGTGAACCACTGGAAGCTGAAGGTCAAAGAATTAAAGACGCCAGAAGCTTAATATCTACTAAACTTAACAAGAGTAAAAGCTCCGTAATTGAAGCTTTACTCGCTCCTATAGACGAAAGAGAAGAGAAGCTTAAGTCAATCAAAGCAAAGGTATTTACTCCTAGCCTTGATGCAAATTCTAATGCTGCAAAACTTGCAGAAATCGAAAGTCTTAAAGATTACAATTGGCTTGGATTTTCAGAGGAAGCTTTGGCGCTTATTGAGCAACACAAGCAATTTATCTCGAATGAAAAGATTAAATTTGACGAACAAGAAAGACTGGCGAAAGAAGCTGCTGAAAAAGCTAGGCTAGACAGAGAGGAAGCTATCAGAATTGAGGCGGAAGCTAAGGCAAAGCTTGCGGCGCAAAAAGAAATTGATGATGCTAATGCCAGAGCTGAAAAAGCTAAATCGGATGCGGAAATTAAAATCGAAGAAATTAAGAAGGAAATCTCAAAAGATTTGCAGGAATTGCCGAGGGTCGCGACTAATTCTTTTTATGTAGCAAGCAAAGAGCATCAAGCTAAAATCCACAATGAAATTGCGCAAGACCTTCTTAAATATTTCGACAAAATAAACGAAGAGCAAGCTAAAGATATTGTCAGATTGTTTGCTCAAGGCAAGATCAGAAATTTAAAAATAACTTATTAATATGAAAAAGAAACGAGGTCCAAAATTTAAAGCAGATTGCGACAAAACTAAAACTGTGTCAATGACGATAAACAGAGTTTTACTAAAAAAATCGCAAGAGCATATAAAGAAAAAATATAAGAGCTTTTCGCAAGGATGCTCGAAGCTTTTAGAAAATGAATTAAAAAATCCTAAATTATAAAAATATGAAAGAAATAACGGAAATAAAAAAAATAATCTCGGCTAATCAAAAACAATTTGAAGCTGTTTTGCCAAGTAATTTTGATGTTAAAAAATTCATGGGGACTCTATTTTTAGAGGTTCAGAAAAACCCAAAATTAGGCGAATGCACAAATTTAATTGAAGTTGCAAAAGATGTGGCGAGTTTTGGTTTAATTGTTGGCGGTTTAGCTAATCAAGCTTATTTAATACCTTACACAAACTATAAAACTAAAGTAACAACAGCTCAATTGATTATCGGCTATAAAGGATATGTTACTAAATTAGAAGAGGCTGGATATTCGATAGAAGTTGAATTGGTTACCAAAGAAGAATTAGAGCAAAATCGTTTCCAAGAAATTAGGGGAAGCGATCCAAAGATTATTCATAACCCAATCAGAAATTGCATTAGGACTAAAGATTCTATTGCCCTAGCTTATTGCGTCTTAACTAAAGATGGGAAACAGACTTTTACTGTTTTAAGTAAAGAAGAGATTGAGGAAATGGCAAAAACTGAAAAGTGGATTGAAGAAAACGGCAAAAAATCTAAAGTAAGGGGTTTAGGTAATGTTTGGGAATCGGATCAAAGAACTACAGATTACGGGCAAATGTGTTTGAAAACTGTAATTAGAAACGCTGTAAAAAAAGTAAATCTTGGAATTGCGAATGAAATGTCAACTTACGAAGGTAAGAGAGATGAAGAAATTATTGATATTACCCCCAAATTTGAGCCAATATCTAGTGAACAAGGGATAGAAATTGAAACCCTTTGCAAACAAAAAGGCTTTGATATAGCCCAAATCAACAAAGTCTATAAATTAAATTCAATTATTGATTTACCAGCTTCTAAATTTGAGGCGGTAATTAAAACTTTAAATGAAAAACCAGATGCAATAAAAAACGAGGTAGTTGAAAATGCAAATACTTAATCACCCACAAGGCAGCGATGAATGGCTAAAAGCTAGATTAGGCGTTGCCACAGCTTCTAATTTTGATAAAATCATTACTTCAACTGGTAAAGAAAGCGCTACGCTAGAAAAATATGCTTTACAATTAGCAACTGAAAAGATGTTAGTTGAGCCAGAGCCAAGTTATAAGAGTGATGCAATGTCCAGAGGTAATGAGCTCGAGCCAGTTGCTAGAGAAGCTTATCAGCAAGCTACTTTTGAGCAAGTGCAAGAGGTTGGCTTAATGCTTAGTGATTGCGGTAATTACGGCTATTCAAGCGATGGTTTAATTGGCGACGATGGATTGATTGAAATTAAATGCCCGTTGGCTACAACTCATTTTAAATATTTACTTGATAATAAATGTCCTACGGATTATTGGCAACAAGTGCAGGGTGGGCTTTGGGTTAGCGATAGAAAATGGATTGACTTTGTTTCGTTTAATCCAAACTTTAAAGAAGATAGGCAGCTTTTTGTGGTTAGAGTTAAAAGAAATGAAGAATTTATTGAAAAACTTGCGGGTTTAGTTGCAAAAACAATCAAATTGCGCGATGAGTTATTAACAAAAATTAAAGGATAAGGCACTTGAATTTTATTTGAGTGACGAAATGGAGGGTAAGTAATGACAAAATTTAGCGATTTAACTTTAAAGCAACTTGAGGAAAAAATCTCCCATATGAGAATTGTGGAAGAAGGCTTAAACGATATATTGCGCGCAATATTTATGGTTAAGGATGAATATTTTAATAAAAACAATTTTGAATCAGGTCCTGTAAGCCATGCTTATTTGGATAAGGAGCAGCTAGAAACTAAGAATAAAGTTTCGTTTATCAAAGAATTTATTAAGAATACTTATCCAGAAGATAAGCTCAAGAAAATAAAGAAATGCGAGGACGATTGCGAAAAATGGGTTTTGGAAAAAGAAAAAGAAATTGCCTTAGCTTTCCAAAAACTACAAGAAAGAGAAGAGAAAATAAATAGAGAGATAAAAAATCATTTAAGCAAAGAAAGTAAATAATGCAAAAAGAAATAACTTTTAAAAATAAAACAACTGGTCAAATTTTAAAACTAGTAGAGATTTCTGATAATCGAGACTGGAAGTGGAGTTGTAAAGATTCAGATTCACAACTTTTATTTGCTCAATTAGCTTGCAAAGTTAAAGATTTAGACAAAGAGCTAAAGAAAAATTGGGAAATTGTAAAATAATAAATGAAACTACTTTTTAAGCAATCCGACAAATCAAATTGGGGCGATAATCAAAAAGCAATTGCTGATGAAATTTGCAAAAACCTTAATTGCCAAAAAGATTGGGAAGTGCAAATAAAGGTTTCTAAACCAGCACTTGATCTAAAGTTTCCGCATATCTTTTATTTCCGTCAAACGAATAAGGATAAGTTGATGGATATTAGAGCGGGTGTTGGCAACGAATTGACTAGACGCATACAAGAAGCTAATTTCGATGATTTTAAGGTTGTTTTTGTAGCAGCAGAAACTCCAACTGATAATCAGAGAGCTTATTATTGGGGCGTGGTTTTGCCAACAATTCAAGAGCATTTTAAGCGTGAGGGAAACTTTATTGCTATAAATGCTTTACACGAGGCGATCAAGGATGTAATAGAGCAAGAGGAGGGTTTGTTTACTGAGAAAACAAATCCTATTACTGGCGAGCTTTACAAGGCTAGATTGACTATTTCTAACGCGGGAAATAAGGCTGATGTGATGAAATATATTGATGCAGTAATTCGCTTTGCAGCGGGTTATGGTATTGAGATTGAATCACCGCCTGAGAAATAATTAACAACTAAAGGAGTAAAATAATGTCTATAAATAAATGTATTTTTATTGGAAATGTGGGAAATGACCCAGAAATTATAACAACCAATGACGGGAAAATAATCGCTAAGTTCTCAATCGCTCTAAGTGAGTCTTGGACTGATAAAACTAGCGGCGAGAAAAAGACCAGCACTGAATGGGTAAACATCGATGCCTTTGGAAACATAGCTAATATTGTCAAGCAGTATGTAAAGAAAGGCGGTAAGGTTTATGTTGAAGGCAAAATTAAAACTGACAAATTCCCGAAAGACGGGGTTGACCACTTTAGAACCAAAATTGTTTTACAGGATTTTAATTCAAGATTGGAATTGCTAGGCTCTAAAAACGAGAGCGACAAGCCAGTTGATGCGCATAATGCAGCTAAAGCGGATGGGTTTCAGCCTCAAGACGAAGATTTTGCTGCCGATGATTTTTAATTAAATCACTGTTTTAGTGCTTCTATACTTTAACTAAAATGGTGATTTAGTGTTAAATTGTGATTTTCGGGTAATTAATTAAGAAATAAAATGATTAAAGTAAAAATAAAGCGAAAAAATTATCTTGAAAACCAAGAAGGTTTTATTGCTGGCTTTGTCGCAAAACAAGATTCCACTTACGCAATTGTAGTAATAAATGGTGCATTTATTGATTTTATGCTACATGAAATTAAATTAGTTTCTGCTAGTGATTAAAATTAAAAAAACATGAACAAAAAAGCAATTAAAAAAGACCAGCTTTACAATCTTGATTACGAGCTGGCAAAGATAATTTTGCAGGCGTTGAAAGATTTTAATAAGCTTAATGCTAAGTGCAAATATGCTCATTTTGAGCAGCATATTTTAATTGATATGATTGTTGGCTTTGGTTTAATGGTAAAAGAGGGTAAGGATGGAAAGTATAGTAAGCTTCGTCCAAGAGAGCAAAAAAAAGCTTTAAAACTTTTTGCCGAGAATTTTAATAAGCTGTGGATATAAAATTTACAAAATAAATTATGGCAAAATTTGAAGAAGAGAAAATACAGGAGGCGATTGTAAGGCGCTTTAACGAATTAGTTTATTACAAGCAGATTCATCAATACTGCCTTTTGTATTCCAACAGAAATGAAAATAATGTTGGTGGATTTAAGGGCATTGCAAGTGGAGCTAGGTTTAAAAGAATGGGGCGGTTGGCGGGGGTTCCAGATCTCACACTGATCTACAAAGACCCAAAGAGTGCAACTGGTGCAAATATTGCATATGTTGAAGTTAAAACGCCATCAGCGCATAGAACTAGCAAAGGCAAAGAAACTAAATCTAAGGGCATGAATGAAGCTCAAATTGAGTTCCATGATAAATACATTGAGCCTTTGTCAATAAAATTTGCGGTTTGCTCAAGCGTGGCAGACTTTGAAAACTTTATTTGGTTTTTGAAAAAATAATTATTGCAATATAAAATCTAACTTCTATAAAGTGAGTATTGGCAAGTCGCTCTTGCAAGTGACTCTAGTAAATCCTCTTAACAATGATTGCTAGGCTTGCTATACGGCGGGAAATTAGCCGCAGCGGGGAATGTCTAAGAAAGTTCCGCTTTAAGGCACAGTTAGACCAGTTTAGCCTTTCTGCAAAAAAGGCAAATCGTTTATATTGTGTCAAAGTGGCGAAATAGCAGACGCGGTAATTATACGGCTTTTTAGGAGAAAATGTCTGAGAATTTCTCGGGCAGTGAGTATCCAAAGGAATTAGAGAAGGTTTCCGAGCGTCTTGGCGGTAGATGGTATCGCTTACTGGGCAACTTCTTTTAGCCCGTGCTGGGTGCAAATCCCAGCCTTTGACTTTTTTTGCAGGATTAGTATATTGGTATTATGTCTTGCTTCCAACCAGAAGAGCGCAGTTCGATTCTGCGATTCCGCTCCATCGTAAATCCTTCGCAAGTTTTCTAAATGTTCCCTTCCATCGGTAGACAAGAGTTTAGATTTGATAGCTTGCGGGGTAAACTAAAAATATGAAAAAACAATTGTTTAAGAGGTGGAAATGAAAAAAGGCGAAACTGAAATCTACATCAGCAAAGACGGTAAAATTTTTAAAGTGTTTTACCACACGGCAACGGTAAGCGTCATTAAAGAGAATGGAGCTAAAGATGAATTAACTCTTGATTCGTTTTATAATTTAATGGCTAGGGATGGCTGGGTGATTAAGAAAAATTAGGAGTAAATTAGGAGAAAATTAGGGATAAAACCCTCATGAGTCTTACAGTCTCAACGACCTAATTTTTGATAAATTAGGGAATAATAAGGGATAAATAAGGGAATAAATAAAGGAATAAATTTAGACGAACTTTAGTTAAAGTTTAGACAAACTTTAGACGAACTTAGGCTTTCAGACCAATAGAATTAAGGCTTTCTATTGATATAAAATAAATGAGATTTGTCAATAATATATTAATAGAGAGGGTGATTAGGAGGTAATTATTAACTTCCACTTTTCAGGCTTGCCAGATTTATCTTTTGGCACTAATTTATAAAGCTTATCCAAAGCCTCGCCTGATCTGCCGCCAAAATTCTCAAACATTTTACCTTTAAATCTAGCGCGACCTATTGTCATTACTGGGGCTAGGCAGCCGTGCAATTCGTCAATTGTGTTTGCGCGATGAATCCTAATGCCAGTTCTTTTGCCAGTTTTCTCAAGCAAAAACATGAAAGTTTTAAACCTTGGGCTGAAAGTCCAGTCCACAATATATTCGCCCTCTGGAACGCAGCAGGATTCATTTATAGGCGTGTTCGGGTCGTCTGATAGGTTCTCTATGCCATTATAAGTTTTAGGGCGCTCTAGCAAGTAGCAAATGAATTTATCTTGCACGAATAATTTGCCTATTGTGCCGTTGTCGCCTTGACAATATCTTTTTAAAGTTGCTTGAAACATAATTTAAAAACTATGCCGCCCCAAGAGATAGCCTTGGAAAATATGAGGTAAACCAAGCGCGAGTAACTGGGGCGGCGGTGAGTGCGCACTCAATTGAGCGATTGACGCTTGAGGGCAAAATAGAATTATTTTTTAGAAATGCAATAAGTTATACAAAGTTTATACAGTTATAGCAGATTTGAACTATATCTTACTAAACTTGCTATAACTCTGATAATAAGCTTTGATACTATGATAATAAGCTTTGATAGTAACAAGTCGAACTATGCTAATAAGGCAAGTTATCAACTTATACTTACCAAAAACGAGGATAAATACAAGCCGCCACCTAAAATCAAGCCGCCATATAGAAACTCACCAAGCATCGTATTTCCATTTAGAAAAGTTGGAAAATTAACGCCATTTTCTTTCAAATCATACCAAACATAATAGCAAAACCCCATCATGTAACTAATCGCGCAGAAAAGTATCATAGATGGATGCGGCTGCTCTAAGTAACAGAAAATAAATGTAATTGCTGCGCCAAATCCTAGGCCTCGTAGAGACATTGCAAAGAAGTTGTAAAATAAATACCAGTCTTCACTTCTAGCATTACCAGTGGGGCTTTTCTCAATTGTGAAGCGTCCTAGCCATGAATCACTTCTGACTGTTTTCTCGCCCTTTGGAATCCAATGTTTGCCAGAAACCCAAGTCATTAATATTTCAACCCAGAAAGCGTCTACATTATGTTTCCAGCCATCGGTGCCTTTAATACTAAACCAAGTGCCCCAACCAGCTACAAGCGAGAAATAAAGGATTATAAAAAAGATGATGATTGATTCTAAAATGCTTGGAAAGCCAAGATTAAAGAAAATTGAGTAGCAGCAAATCGAAGTGATTAAAATTCGGCTTAGAGTTTGGGAAGTGATTATTTTTTCGAAGAGTTTGTTTTTAAAGTGGAATTTATCGAACCATCCACCGCGCCACCTATTGAGAAAAGCGCATAAAATTGTGACAAAGAGGAGATTGGCAAAGTGAATTAGCATTATTTAAAAACTTCAGAATTTGTTAAAATATTCTTGCCGAGCTTTTGCATGACTGGGCGATATTTTGCATTTGAATTTATCTCGTCAATAATCTTTTTATCTTGTTTGTTAAAATAAATTTGTGTGTATTTTACTTTGCAAGTATCGCTATTTGTCGCAGTCTGCGCAATACTTCTTGAACAACTCGCTCCAGATAGCATCATCAGGCATAGAGCTAATTTTGTTGATAGTTTTTTTAGATTCGACAATAGATTTATTTTCTGCATTTTGATTTACAATTTCTGTTTTTTGGTATTCAACTTCTTTGTTTAAAGAACCCCAATTTTTACCAATAAATAAAATACTTAGGGTGTATAAAGCAAAAGCTATTGGCGCAAAGAATTTAATCATTATTTATTTGCTATTTTATTTGCTATTTTATCAAGCGTATCAAGCATATCTTTCATTTGATTTTGCGTCATTAAGTTTGTTGCAATTTTTTCAATATAATCGTGATACTGCTCTCGTCTTTCTAATGCTTTTTGCGACATTTTCATATATTCTTTAAAATCAATTTCTAATTTAGACAATTGCACGACAACATCGGTAATCGAATGAGTTAATGAAAAAATTTCTTTTTCATTGTTTGCGCGATTTTCTTGCAACTTATCAATTGCGCTTTCATTTTTAGTAATTCGTTCCGAAGTATTTTGCTTGAAATCTTTGAAAATATAAACACCTAGAATGCCAACAATGCCAAATATCCAGAACAAAAAAGGTTGAAGAGCAAGCGTGGTATCCATTATTTTACCTCACGAATTACAGCCTTAGCCTCAGCGACAATATCAGATAAACCTTTGCCTTGTTTTATTTTTTCGTAAGTTGCAACACCTGCGCCAATGCTTACGCAAAAGCTAACTGATATGCAAAATATTCTAATTCCAAAAGCAATTGCTTTTTGAATATGTTCGCTTTTTAAAAAGAAATCTAAAATTAATTTAAGTGCGTTTATCATTATGTATAAACCCATGTATTAAAACAAAGGCTAGCTGTTAAAACAAGTCCAGAGCCAGAATTACCTAAATTAGAATTATTTACTGTAAAAGTGTCGTTGTTTTCATACCCAACTCCGTTTTCTGTAAGACGAATTCTATAAACTTCTCCAGTGGCAATAACTTTTGGCGTAAATAAAACAGATGTTACGCCGCCAATATCCGCTGCATTAAAAGTTAAATTATCGCCAGCTTCATATCCCTCTCCTCCTTCGGTAATTACAATTCTATCAATTGTGTAAGTTACTAAAGCATCAGCTTCAATTGTAGCTCCAGTTAAACCCCCAACATCAACAGGATCGAAACTAAAGGTAGCGCCAGCTAAATATCCTTCTCCTTTATCAACTGCTTCGACAGCCGTTAAAACTCCGCCACTGATTGTTACCTTAACCAACAATCCAGTGCCAACAAGCGGGGGGGCAAGAATGGGAGCGATATCATAATAAATGCCATCAATTCCTCCAATTCCAGGAGTTTCAATTGTTAATGTGTTAATTTGACCGCGATATGCAGTTATAACCGAAGCTTCAGCTCCAGATCCTGTGCCTGACAAAGTGACAACATCAACATTATTATATGTTGCTGCTGCACTGCCTCCGTTACCTTTGTTATCAATTGAAAGAACGCTTGAAATGCCGCCACTTCCAACTTCTACATCAGCTTTTGCGCCACTTCCTGAAGATTGAATATTTACTAAAGGCACATTTTGATATAATCCGCCAACATAACCACTACCAGGATCAGCAAGTTGCGCTATTATTATTGCGCCAGTTTCTAGTGCAGAACCACCATCGCCCCCCAAAAGACTCGATAGAATCGACATATTATATTAAATTAGTGTTAAAATTTTTAATATCTTCAAGAGTAGTTGATTCTTCTTCAACCAAAGCCTCTAGCTCGCTTTCTTTGTCAGCGTAAAGGTCTCTTACTTGAGCGTCATTAATGCTAATGTGACGAGATAAGGAAATATAAGCTTCTTTGTTTAAACCCACTCTCTGACCTTCAACAGTTCCCCAATTTCTAGTCGTGGTATTGTTTGACAAAGAAGTAATTCTCCCTTGAATATCTGGTAAATCAGAATTTCTTAGCCAAAACGAGCAACCGACTCCATCGACTGTAATTGAAAATGTTTTATTATTTAATAAATTATCTCGCTTTGATTTTAATTCAAGTATTTTTATATCCTTTGCTTGGCTTAAAATACCCGCATTGATTTGTTGCTCAGTAAACTCGGGCTTTTCAATTGACAAAGCCCAATCCTTTATTTCAATGCCATTGCCGCTATCTTCTAAGCGGTAATCAACGCCATTTTTTCCTTCAACATTGTTTTCTTTTAGATATTTTTGTATTAACTGTTCCATAAATTATCTGATTTTTTCAATTTCAAAAAATACTTCATTTAAAGTAAGTGTTGCGGGTGAAGCGTAGCCCATTGTTACATAGATTTCTAAATAATCAGTTCCGTTGACTGTAATATAGCCAACAGCTGGAAGTTTAGCTGTTGAATTTGCTAATATTGTTCCAATAGTGGCTCCGTAGGGAGTGGCAACCCCATTGATATATATAGCCCATGCTAAACCGTAATTAACGCTGCTGACTCCGCTTGCCGTTAAATTAAAGGCATATTTTCCAGCTGGAGGTGTGTATCTACTAGTTCCAGCATTCCAGTAGCTGCCTATGTCAAAATCAACGCTAAAGCCAGTAATTTTTGTTGCAACTAAGTGAGTTAAGTTTTGAGGCGTTTGTTTTGCAGCTCTAAAAGCTGGTAAATTAGAAGCTAAATAAGGTGTTAGGAATTTTGTATTGTTTGTGCCTGTGATTGCTTCGGGGAGAGACGCTGCGTTTCTTACCAAAACAAAAACGGTTCCATTATATCTAAACATCACATCAATGTCTGTAGGAATATCTCCAGAGACTAAAGCCGTTGAGCCATCTTCTTTTTTAAGGTTTTTAACACCAGCAGAGTTGACATTAACTATCGAAGCTCCCGAGTTTGCGTTGCCAGCTCGGAAGCGAATTGTCATTCCATTGAAATAGCCTTCCGTTGCACTAACTGGAGCTTTAAAAGGAGAAACTGAAGTTAGAATATACGCGTTGGCAGTTCCAGAGTCGGTAAAGAATTGACCGCCACTCGAATATCGAGCTGCACCGATTCCCATTTGATTGAGATTGCCAGTTGAGGGCGTTTGGCCGCTTGTAGTAATAAAATTATCTACACTTGCAAGCTGATTCCACTCAGCTGCCGCTACTGTATCGCCGTCTACTTTTGATGTATTGAAGTCTGCCATTTTTTATAAAAAAAATAATTAATTAAAAATTATACCTCTAATAAATACCTCAAATCAAAACTAAAAATTATGATTCACTGTATCTAAAGAATAATTGAGTGTTCGCGGGCTTGAGCTTGTTGAACAAGCAATTTAATATTTTTGGTTGAGCTTCTGTTAGTCTAAAAGGCAAAGTTAAGGGAAAACCTATTGGCTTTAAAGAAGCTGGCAAAGTAATTACTATTGTGAAAGGTGCTGAAGCTGGTGAAATTAATAAAAAAGGTAGTTGCAAAGGAAATGTTGAAGTATCAACACCGTTTGAAACTTCAATCGTAAATCCTAATACTGCGGCAACATTTTTAAACTGCTTCGCTGTGCTTACATTAATGCCAGCCAATTTTAATAAAACATTTAATCGTCTTTGCTCTAAAGTCGAGGCAACTGCAATGCAGGAGTCAGGGATGCCTACAAAAGCTTCCCATTCTTCAATCAAAGATGTTGTGTTTCTTGGATTATATTCAGTTACCACATCATTTAAATCGGCTCTAAAATTAAGCCACTCACTAGCCAAGCCTATTAAAACCTTTCTTAAAACCGAGTCTTCTCTATTTTTAGCTTCGTGTAAAGGGTCGTCTCTTAAATATTGCCCCAGAACATTAGCCTGTTGCGCTGCGGTTCTTTCTTTAAACATAAGTAATCGTGCCAAGAGTTGCTAATTCACTATTAGAAATATTAGTATCGGCAGAAGGTGCAGAGAGAGCAAAGGTCGGTGAATTTCCGCTCTCGTCAATCACTGAAAAAATCAAAGCGTTTACTTCATTTAAAAGAATATCGCCGCCAACATTAACCGAGGCGCTTTTAAAATAGTCAGTTAAAGTTTGAGTAATGGCGGTTCTCATCGCTGCCGTGTTTGGACTCAAGCTTGAGAAGGTTATGACTATTGGCACGGCTGTAGGGGCAGAAACCACAACATAGCTATCTGGAGTATTTGCGGGCTTAATTCCTGTATCTTCATCAATAATTGCGTCCTTAACGGCATTTACTTGAGCCGCAGTTGGAATTATATTTGAGTCATTGTCTCTTGCAAAATAAATTGTGACATATCCAGCGGAAGGGGTTGCAGTCTGAACCCAAATTCTCGTCACGCCAGCGATTTTTTCTTTAATAAAAACTGGTAAACCCGAAGCTGTAAATGGAGCTGTAAAGCTTGAAGTTCTTTCTAGTAGTCTAGCTCTTAAAGCCTCATCAGTTTCAATATCTAAGCCTAAAGAAGCGCCATCGTATGGAAGGTAGCAAGCATTATCAACATCGACAACTGGCGAAACCAAACTTAATTGCGAACCGCCAGCAGAATTTCCCGCGTCTCCATATTCGACAGCCTTGATCGCAACATAAGCTGTCGTGAAGGTAGCCATAGGGCTTCCAGTTGCTGGAGTTGTTGGACTTCCTGAAACGGTATAAGTAAATTGAGTGTTTGAAATAACGCTAATAGTAGCGGTGATATTATATTGGGTTTCCGTCGCGCCAGCGATTGTCACCGAAACACCAGTCGCAAGATTGTGATTAGATGTGGTCGTTACCGTGGCTGTAGATCCGCTTCTTGTTAAAGAAGAGATAGAGATCGTTTGACTTGCAAGAGTTCCTAGAGCTTGAGTTTCATATAAAAACCCGTCAGCTCTTTGAATAGCTGTGGCAATTGGAATCGAAGTTGCGGCAACGCCTGTAAAAACAACAAAGCCCTCTGCTTGCACCGCATCTTTTCTATTTATGCCAAAGAACGAAGCCCAAAGCTCCAGATATTCACCAGTCGCAGTTTGTGGAAATAATTGTTTTAAAACTTCTTTGATATTATCATTATTTTCATCGAAACCAGCGGCCATAGAATTTGCCAATCCTAAAACAAAGCTATTTCTAATGTTTGGATCGATTTGCTTTGAATTATCTAACTGACCAGCATTAACCGACAAAACTAAAGCGTTTGCGATTCTTTGTTGAATTTGTGAAATTGAAGGAAATTCAATCATTATAGATTTATAAAAAGATTATAATATTTACTATTGGACTGCAGCCTATTAATTAAATCTATTTCAAGGTTGACTTGAGTATTAGACTTGGTCGCCCTTGTATTTGTTTTAGAAATTATTGCGTCATCTATTAACCATCTTAAGCCCTCATTAACGGCGTTTTCTAGCAAAGTTAAATTTGATGTAGTGTTTTTAGCTTGGCTAGTATATAGCCAGAACAAAGAGCCCACTTCGTAACTACTAACGCGGCTAAATTGATTAGTAAAATGACCTCTTCTTAGTGTTGGCTCATTAACTTGATTAGCTCGCCTTTCGCAAAAAACAGACATATAAAGAGCAGTATCTAGGCTATCGGTCTTGGCAAAATCGCCATTCTCGATGTCTAAATCCCAATATCCTTTTGATTGATTTAATTTTAAATCTAACGCCATTTTTTAAGTTGCTTTTTTGATTTAGAAAAATATAGTTTGTTTAAATCAACTCAAATCTAATAAATATGATTTATAAAGGATATATCACCGAAACAGACGGCACTTATGCCAAAGTCGTTTCTTTGCAAGATGAAGTTTTTGACGATGTGCTTTTACTTTACCCCTATGGCTTTCAGTCAAAAGTGAAACCGAGTGAGTCAACTTTAGTTTTAATTTTTTGCGCATTGGGAAGTAAGACAAATGCGTTTGCAATTCCTTATGATATTTTGACGCAATCGACCCTAGAGGCTGGAGAAGCCGAAATAAGAAATAGAGTATCGGGCAACGGATTTCTTGCAAAAGAAACGCAAAATGACATTAAAGGTAACTCTGTAATTGATGGAACTTGTGAAGCTGATTATTACAAGGTTGCTGGCATTAAGGTTGTTGGAAATCAGCAAGCGGCGATCCCCAATCCGTTGGCTGGATTGCCAGAACTTCATGCGGCTGTTGATTCTATTTTAATAGCACTTAGAGCGCATGGATTAATAGCAACATAACTAATTATGCTCAAACAAAGGATAAGTTACGAACAACAGCTTTACGAATTTACTCAAACTTTAAAGTTTGATGAAAAAATAATTGTTTCAAGGGAAGATTTGTGCATAATAATTAAATTAAGAAACTCCATTGGTAATTATGTGACTTGTGTACGAGAAGGTGTGTTTTTTATGGGAATCAAAATTGAACCCGAAAGAATAAATAATTTTTGCAGAGTTGAGTTGGGCGAAACAAGAACTAATCGCAATTTTGAATTAATTAAAATAACAACATAAAACAGCTGAATTAGTGGAATTCTCAATTCCGCAAATAGCGAGTTAAAAATTATATATTATGCGATTTAGGATTTTAGAAAAAGTTAACAAAGAGGCAAAAACGCATTATTATCCTCAGTATAAGTCATTTGGCATCTGGTGGTATTATTCAGAGTTGGTTTTTGACGAGCTTTACTATAGAGTTTTTCAGACGGTAAAATTTCGCGACCTGCGATCAGCTAAATATTTTTTGACAGACTACGAGAATAAAGATAGGGTAGTAAAAATACATAACCTTTCTAAAGACTCACGGATTAATAGCGAGTTAACAACTAAGTAACCTAGAACCCATAACGCAATTTAAATCATGTTTCTAGCAAATGGCAATAATCCAATCATAAATTCTTCTAAAATTTTTGCTATCCATAAACAGTGTCCGTGGGAAAGTGCGGCCGATAAGGCAGAAATAATTTTTGCCATTGGGGAACAGCAAGTTTTTGTGAGGTGGCGTTTTGATACGAAAGCGGAGCGCGATGCGGCTTTTGAGGGTCTGGCTCAAACTTTAACGGACTTTACGCTAATTGGTTGAAGAATAAAATTCAGCCCTTAAATTGAAAAAATTATTAAACAAATTCCAATGAAAATGATAAATTTACTAGAGAAAATTTTCGGTGTAGAGCCAGTAAAGATAAAATCTGCTAATAACACAATATCAAAAGATGATATTTACGATCTTGAGAATTTTGAAGAAGGTCTAGTTGATAATGGCTTAAAAGAATCAGAAAAGATGTTGGAAGATTCTTTAAAAACCAAACAAGGGCTTGAGGATAAAGCGACCAAATTATTCACGACTCAACTCTCTATTATTTCAATTTTAATTACGATAATTAACGCGAAAATTTTTGAGGTTCCTAGTTCAATAACGCAAATAATTTGGCTACCAATTTTGTTTCTAGTAATTGGCTTGATTGGAAGTGTATTTTGCCTTCAAGTTGATGATTATGGTTCTTTAGGAAAGCATCCTGATTTCTTTTTGCAGAAAGAAACTTTTAAAACAAAGAAAGAAAATTTTAAATTTCTAAAGGCTTATATGCTGGTTGATTATACAGCTAGAATCAATGTTAGCATAAATTCTAATGAGCGAAAAGCATCTTTTCTAAAACTTGCAATTTGTTGCATGGTTAGCTCAGTAGTGCCGCTTCTATTGACGACTTGCATGGAAAATAAATTGGCTATTGCCATTTTATCTATCTTGGCAGCGGTTTCTTTGGTTCATCGTACCAAGATAGATGGAACAATTAAATGGTTTAAAAAGGCTATTGCTTAATTCCTTTTGTTTGAATACCGCCAGTATCAATAGTGTTTGGTTTTGGTATTCCACTATAAAAATAATTTAGCAATTGATTCAAAAAACAAATATTATCAAGAGCAATTAAAAAAAGCTCAAGAATTGTGGGAGAAAGTAAAATGACTTGGCTATCATTCTATCTGGAATTAATGGGTTGGGATAAGATTAAGGTTTCGGGAACTGATGCCTCCTCAACTAATCAACCCATCAGCGAAGCTATTTCCGAAACTATTAACTCCAGCCAAACTAAAAGCACCTCTTTCGACAATATCTAGAGTTGTAAATGAGCCTTGCAGACTTTGCGAAAATTCAACACCTTGAATTAAGAAGTTGCCCTGCACCTGTGCCGTTAGATCAATTATATTAACCAATTTATTTGGCTGCCAAACATTTTCGCCAGAATAAAAGCCAACAACTTTACAGGTATATCTTGAGCCTTTCGCTCTTCTTAAGTTAACATTCCACTCCGCCAATGCTGCCAAAGACCTAGATTGCGAAGCAGTTTCCATTGTGATTATTTTTCTTCTAGTGGTTCTTATGCTTGAGTCAGTCGCAGATCCTTTTTGTGAAATTCCAGTCTTGGTATGCGTTCTATTATTATCCTGAGAATAAACATCAATTACATTAAAACGATTAGTTGTTGTAAGACTTAAGCTAGCAGACAGAATATTATTATTCTCGGTGAAGTCATTTATTAAAAAGTTTTTAACAACATCGTTATCTTCTCTGATTATTTCTAAATCGCCATTAGGATTGATTTTAAGCAATACTTGTAGTTTTTTAGCGTATCTATCAAGAAAATCAAAAACACTATCGCCTTGCTCAGTTTTGATCGTTTCTGTTGGCTCTAAAGTTAGAGTTCCTACTTTGTTTATAACTTTGATTGAATATCCGTTATCAACTAAAACAAGATTGATTAATTTAAAAAAGTCTCTCTGAATATAAGACCTTTGACGAATTGAGGAGTCAATTAAATCGCCTCCAATATCTCGACCAGAAACATTAATTGAGTGGGAGTCTGCAGAGTAAGAAATATCTAAGGACTCAATAAAGCCTGTTATCACCAAATCTTCACCCACAAAAACCCTTGCTTGCTGCCCAAGCTTTAAATCATTTTGAATTACGCCCAAGGAGCTTTCTTTCACTGTTGTTGAAAAAGAAAACGAAGATGAGAAGTTTTCTAAAGCGCCATTAACACCAACATCGGTAAAGCCCTCATATTCTACACCAGCTACTTCAAGCAATATCTTAGACATTTGTCAGAATTTTAATTGTGCCTTGAATTTGCGAAGTATCTCCAAAGCCATTAAGAAGTCTCAAAGTTTCTTTCAGCTCTAAAGAGCCGTAAAGTTTATAAGTTAAAACATTCAAGCTAATCGGGTTTAGTATCTCGTATTGCGCAACATTTGGAAGGCTTATTGCTAGCGATGAGAAAATATTTGTAGCCTCAATTTTCATTTCAACTAGGCTATCATAAAGCGCGCGGTCAATGCTAGGCAAGGAATTAAAGCCGTCTTCAAGTTCGCTCACCACTTGATTTAGCTCATCTAAGTTTGAGTAACTTATATTAGCGGCAGCATCGTAGGCGGTAGCTAAAGCAGCAACATTAATAAAATTGTTTATTTGATTTTGATTTGCATTAATATCTTGTTGAAGCTGTGATTTTCCGTTAGCTTGCTGGTCTCTTTGATTAAATCCAAAAAGTCCTCTGGTTGTGTTAAATAAATCTTGAGAACTATTGTAAGCAACGCCCAAGTTATCAAAAGCTGTGCGAAGGTTAGAGGCTAAAACAGAAGGAGACTGCACTAATTTAGTAGCGCTATTGACTATTTGATTAATTGAGGTTGCAAAATCTGAGAAACTATCTGCCGCGCCTTGAATTTGTCTCGCCACTCGGTTAATCTCATTGGCAGATTGCTTCAAAGTTTTTACAGCAGAATCAAACTTTGCTTTTGAGTTTTTAACTGTTTTAAATGCAGCGTCAAAAGCCGCTTCATTGCTGCCAAGAATTTTAGATTTTAAATTAGCCAAAAATCCTTTATTGCCAGTAGTAGCAGTTGGTAAAACATTTAGTGACGCAACTTCAAATTCAATTGAGAACTTAGTAATTCCTAACTCTTTAACGCTTTCATTGAAATTATAGCCAACGCAAACAACTTGTAAATCGCCCATCGAAGGGTGAATCAAAGTTCCAACCCCTCCTTGATCCAACGCGCCAATTAAAGAATCTCTATCGGCATAAGAAACATTATCGTCAGTTATTACATTTAAGCTAAATTTCTTTTCTAAGCCGCCTAGATCTTCAACATAGCGAGCCGCTTTGTTTGGGTATTCGTGAGTTGTTGTTTTTCTTCCACCAGTTCCGTTTGAATCTTGGTAGAAAAAGCCAGCGTCTCTAAATTGCCCATCAGGCAGCCTTGCGGTATTATATACAGTCATCTAACCCCCCGCATAAACAGTATTCAAGCCAACAGGCAAGAAATTATTAGGTCTCGGAGTAAAGCCAGCGCTTGAGCCTTTTGGCAGCCCCTTAATATTCACATCTAATTGACCACCAGCAGTCATTTGTTGTGGCTTATTTATATTTTGATTTATTTCTGGCGCAACAAAATTAGCTGCGCTTTCTAAGCCAACGGAGCTTAATATTGAAGCTGCGCCTGATCTCAATTCGTTTATTTTTGCAACAACGCTTTCTACTTTTAAAACAATGGCATCAAAGATTGCTAATAAATTGTTTTTTAGAAAATCATAAACGATTGCGAAGCTGTCTCTTAAAGAATAAATCACGGCAATTAATGCAACAACTCCAGCAGTAATTAAACCAACTGGCGTAAAGATTAAAACAAATCCAGTAGCAAGAATTGACAATCCGCTAAATGCCAGTCCTAAAATTCCAATTAATGAGCCAAGAACCAAAAGAAGAGGGGCTAGAACCGTTGTCGCTAGAACAAGATAAGTAATAAATTTCTTGGCTTCTGGGCTTAAAGCTTTGAACTTTTCAGTTAGTTTTCCAGCAAATTCGCTTAGGTCTTTTATTAGTTGTTGAAGATTAATTGATTTTGCCATTTCAGATCCTAATTCAGCAAAGGCAATATTAACGCTATCTTTCAAGGTAGAGTAAACGCCACCAAGAGTTTTTGATAGTTTGTCCATACCATTGTTGAATTTCCCGCCTTCGCTCGTTGCGTCTCTAAATGCTTTAACTAAAACTGGTAAAGTAATTTTACCTTCTGACACCATGTCTTTGATTCGCTCTTTGGCAACGCCCATTGACTTAGACAACATATCGATAACAGGAACGCCATTATTTACCAATTGAAGTAAATCTTGCCCCATTAAGCGACCAGAGGCAGCAGCTTGACCAAATGCGACAGTTATGCCTTGCAAATCACCACCAGCAACAGCAGAAACATCACCAATCATTTTAAGAGAATCAAAAGCATCTTCAGCAGTCATTCCAAAGCCCATCAAGGTATTATTGGCTTTTACAAGTTCTGGCAATTCAAAAGGAGTTGCGGCGGCAAATGCTACGAGCTTTTTAAATACCTCTCTTCCTTTCTCAGCGGAACCAGTCAAGACCTCCATTTGCATTTGAAGCTTCTCAAAGTTTGCAGCAGAGCTTAAAGCTTTAATTGCCACGCCACCCATTGCAACCGACAAAGGAGCGAGAGTTGAGCCAGCGTTTTTAAAAGATTGACTTGTTTGTTTTAATGATTGCCCAACATTATTGAGAGAGGAGGCCATTGACTGAGCGGTAGCTTGAACCTTATTGCCTGCCTGCTCTAAATTTGATTGAATCTTCTTTAATTGAGGGCTTATGTTATCAACTAGGTCGTAGATGTATGATACTTTAAACATTTTTCTCTAGTTGTTTATTAATTTTTTCCGCCTCTTTTTGTAATCTAAGTAGTTTGGGTATTGGTTGACTTTCTAGCCAGTCGATGCTCGCAGAGCCTTTAAAAAAATAAGCTAGGCCGCAGATAAGCGACTCTAGCTTAAAGTCTTCATCCAAGAAGTAATAAAAAAAACCTCTAAATATTTAGCCAGTAGCTCCTCAAAATCAGACTCATCGAGCTTTTGCATATCTAAGTTATTTAGAGGTTGTTCCATTGCTTCATCTTTAAAGCCAACACTTAAAACTAGGCTTTCAAAGTGCTTAAAATAAGCAACAATATCAAAGCCCCCAGCAGCAAACAAAACTGCTTTAATTGCTTTGGCATCAAGTTTTCCATCACCAATTTGCTCTTGCGCTTCTTGTCTTGGAAGTGAATTTGTCATCAAAAAAACCGCTTCAATAAATTTCTTTTTTAAGATTAGAGTTTTATCTTTTTCTTTGTAAGACGGAGCTTTAAGATAAACAGTATCTAAATCTACAAAATCATTTTTGCCATCAAGTTTGATCTGGCTTTTAATTGGATTCTGTAATGTGAAATTTATTTTATCAGTCATTAGATTGCAGGGTCCCCAATAAATACATATTCAACAATAGCCATATCTTCGCGCTCTGGCAATTCTTCCATTACGCAAGCTGTGAAGTTTTTATCTCTAAAAGAGATTGTGTTGTTGTCGCCATTGTTGAATAATGCGTCGTATCTAGCATTTGAAGCTGGGCTAACACGAACAGGAATTATAATTTTGCTCATGTTAGTTGAAATATCTGAAGTAATGATTTTTGAGCCATTAACTTGAGGATTTACAACTCTTTTGATCGAGCCTGCTTGGATTTTAACTGCGCCCTCGTAAGATTCAACAGTGCCGTTAATTGACAAATCGCCGTAATTTAAAATAGACATAATTATTCAAAAGTTGGAGTGAAGTTAACGATAATATTTCTCACTTGTGTGACAATGTTTGCGATTGATTCTGCAGTAATCTTGCCATCAACTAAGGTAATGACAACGGAGTCATCAAGAGCTTGTTTAAATGCAAGAGCTTCTGCAGTTCCTGCTCTTAGCAAGACATAATTGTTGTTGCCATTAATTCCAGAAAGAGCCGCATAATAGCCCATCATTCTTGAAATAAAGCCTTCGCGATTAACCATTGGGCGACCAGCGATTAATTGACCAGTTGTTAAGATATGTTGTGAGAAATCAGCTTTAAGATTTCTAAATACATAATCTCTAGCGATCGTCAAAGTGTCTACATAGTTCAAATATTTGAAAGTAGGGTCTGGTTGACCTAGGGTATCAGTTTTATAAGTAGTTACAGCTTCGTTAGAAATAATAGCTGTATTAGCTGGATTATTTCTTAGTAACCAACCACCAGAGCTTTCTAATTCAACACATTCTTCATCTGAGAAATCGTTGCCAGTTTCAATAACTGGAAGCAATGAGAAAGGAGTATTGTGGTAGGGAATTCCACCAAAGAAATTACCGCCAATTGCTTGACCGTTAGTTGTGATTGCTGAAACATTTGAACCAACCGTTAATCTCAACTCTCTATAAGCCGCCGCATAGGCTGCAACAACTAGAGGGCTTTCAAAAATAGCGCCGCCTTTGTGAGTTGAGCTAGCAATCAAAGCGTTAGGAATATAAGCTAAAGTTTTTTGATTTAGAGCGTCTAAAGCACTATTTGAGGTTGAGTAAGTGTCATTCTTGCATACGATACCAACGCCATCAACAATCTTATTGTCAACATTAAATCTGGCTTCTGTAAAAGTAGTTAAAGTTGAAGTTCCCCATTCTGCAGGATAAACAATTGAGGTGTATCTTTTATCGGCAACTGAATCAAATAATGAAGTTAAAACTGGGTTAGTAGCGCCGCTTGCCATTGCCGTTAAGGTGACTGTTGTGCCTGCAACCGTTCCAATATCATATTTAAGGCCAATGGTATTTCCTTGAGTTCCGTCATTTACGGCCGTCAAAGCAACGCTTCCGGTTGTATTTACCGCAGAAACTGGGGAATAAGTATTGGCTGTAATTAAAGCAACTAGAGCATCGCCAATTTTAGTTGGAGTATCGCCAACTGCTACTGGAATTTCATATTTACCATTTCTGATTGAATCAATATAAACTGTGATAGTGCCAGCCGCTGTTGCATTAGTTGCAAAAACTATTGAGCCAGTTGCAGCAACGCCAGAACCGTTATCGGTTAATCCAATTGCTGAAATTCTTGGTCTAACTCTAGAAATTGCAAGAGCATCAATTAAAGCTCTACCAGCTTTTGCGATTTGTGATTTAGCGCCAAAATAAGTATTGAACTCTGCTTTTGAAATTATGCCTTCAATTAATTGGCCGCTTGATGCAGTTCCGCTAATCATGCAGCCAGTAAGTAAAATCGAGCGCTCGCCTGCATCTTGGGCAGTTAAAGCTGATTTAATATTTGATGTAACATTAGGAAATGAGGCTGCCATTATTTTTTACCTTTAGTTTGAGTTGAAACAATCTCTACGCAATTATCAATTGCTGAGTCTTTTAATCTATTGCGCCAGAATTTATCCGCTGGCACGCCATCAACATCTACAACTTCTATTGTTGAGTCTTTGGTTAGCTTGCCTTTAGGCGTTCTTAAATCTTGATTTAATTTTAATTTCATGTTTAAAAATTTAATTTAATTCAATTGTTATTTTCGCTTAAAAAAAAGCTAATCTAAAAAATATGATTTAACGAGTGTTGACATAATAATCCAAGCCTTGCTCAAAGACGCCATCAACTAGTTGTAGTGGCACGCCATTGCTAAAGTTTGCTGTGTCGATTGTTTGAACTATGCTTTGAACGGTAAAGTCAAATCTGTGCGTGTAAGAAACCTTTATATAGTCATCAGCTTCATCATTAGCAAAAACGCAGGGCTGAGTTCGCTCTTCGTTAAAATCACTTTGAAAAATAAAGTTTGACAAGGTTTTAATCATCGGTTGCAAATAAGATTTAGCTATATCAGCTGTATTGCCGCCTAGTATTGAATCTTTTGAAGGAATTACAACATAGACACTAAATGCTTGCTGCATAGTATACCAATAGCTCTCATTCGTTCTTTTTGCAGAAGATGAATCACCAACAACAGTATCATCTCTAAACGCTTGATTTTGCCCCATAACTACAAAAGCCCAAGTTTTCAAAACTCCAGCAGAATTTGCAGAATAAAAATCTTGAATCCTTTGAGCTGTCGCGGCGTAATCAATTCTAGTTAAACAGCTAACCTGAATCGTTCCTTGAGCAGGTGACTGCATTGTGCCAGTTGTTGTATAGGTAAAAGCTGTTGTGCTTGTAACCGTAATTTGCTTGTAGCCGTTATAGCCATCTTGGTCTTCTAACAGAAGAAATCCGCCAGATACATTTGAAGGACTTCCAGTAACTTTAAAAGTGAAAGTTAATTTAGTTGGAACGCTTACAAGCTCCCAAGTTCCATTAAATCCAGTCGCACCTGATATTTCTACATAAAGAGGCAGGCTTTCTGGTGAATATAAAGAAGGATCGCTTAGTTTATGGTCTGTTGGAGAAGTTGCGGTTGCGATGCCATTTAAAAAAGTTATGCTAGTTAAAGCGATTGGCTCTTTCGCTCCTCTAATAGTTACATAATTGCCAGTAGTTAAGCCGTGGGCTGTTGAGGTGGCGCAAGTAATTGTCGTAGAGCTTCTTGTTAAAGAGGATACCGAAAGTATTTCTGAAAAGCCGTCAGTAAATTTTGGCAGCTCTTCTTTTAGTCTGTTTACAACATAAACCGCTCTCATTGCTTACCTGTCATTGCTTGTTTAATTCTAGTGTCAATATTTGACTTAATTCTTTCTTTGTTTTTTAAAACAGTTCTTTTGAAAGGCTCCCTTGCTTCCATTTTTGAAGTTCCATTTTCCAAAAACTCGGCATAAACTGGCGCTGATTGATTAGCTCCAAATTCAAGCTCTCGGTTTCCTCTTACTTTAAAATCAACGGACTTTCTAAAGGCCCCTGTAATAATTGCGGGAGTTTGGCTTGCATCGGAAGCTGTATGAAGTTTTGGTCTATTTAATTTACCGCTGACACCCCTATAAACCTTGTATTTTTTACCGCTTTTAGGCGCTTTCATATCTTTATTTAGGTCAGCTACTAATTGCTTACCAGAAGTGTAAAAGCCTTGTCTAATTGCCCTAGTTATTTCAACTGGCAAGTCATAAAGGAATTTGAGTGTTTTAGCATTTTGTGAGCTTTCTGTTACCTTTATCATCTTTTGTTTGCGTTAATGTCCTCACTTCCTTTCTCGCTTGATCTCAGGCGCACTATATTATCCATTTTGTCGATGTTGTCGGTATTTGTTATTTTGTATAAAACATTTTTATATTCCACCCAAAGCTCTTTATCCAAAGGAATCGCAGAATTATATCTTATGTAAAAGTCAGTATTTAATCCGTTTTCGATGTTTACGCCATCTATATACTGTCTTGAAGCGTTTGTTTTTACTAATGCCCACACTGTGGCAACAGTTGCAAAGCCTACGCTTGAAAGTCCGTTAGGCGAATTATTTGCAGTAACTGATGTCGCTTGAATAGCTATTCTGTCTCTAAAATCACCCGTGCAAACTTTGTTTATATTTCTTTTGATTGACTGACATCTCATAACAAAAATATTTGTGAAATGATGTAAGGGAAAAACAGGGATTTAAATTGAGAGTTGCCGTCGTTTATACAGTCGCCAGCGTTCTCGAATAAATAAGCGCATACAGAAAGCATCGCTTGTTTTAAATCTTCTGGGAAGTTTGGAAAGCTGGTTCTAAAGGTAATAATGATAGCTTGTGCGCGGCAAGCGGTATTAGGAAATGATTTATCGCACTTAATGAATATAGAAGAATAATCAGCTTCATTCGTTATGTAATAATCATTGGAGCTTAGAGTTTGAAGCGCATCATTTTCATCATAATACTGAATCGAAGTGATGGAAAGCAACTTTGATTTTCTAAGCTCTATTCCTTCGTAACTGGAAGCGGGGAAGTAATCAAGATATGTTTTCCACTCTTTCTGAATAAAGTCCCTGCCAGTTATCTTCTCGCCAATTAATCTCGATGTTTTAATCAGCGGGGTTAAAATAGAGTCATAGTCAGAGCCATCTATCCTCAAGTGAGTTTTTATGTCACTCAAGGTTAGAAGTTCCGACCCTATTTCACTAACTAGAATGTAATTGATTGGCTGCATTATTGCGTGACAAAAGCGTTTATGCTTGTTGATGCTCCAGCAGAACTTAAGACTAATCTGTAATTAAGGTTGGGCGAAAATTCTAAGTTCCAAACTCCAGCCGCGGTAATAGGTGCATCGCCAGTAGTGCTGTAGTCGTCGTTAGAGTTGTTGGTTTTTGCTTGAAGTTGAATGGAACATCCATCAAAAACTCCATTGATTTTCAAGCTAGCTCTACCATTGCCGGCGAAAGTTTCGCTATTGCCGTCGGCTGCTTGTGCTGTAAAAATTTGCTTAGCTGACATTAGCTTAAAGTGATTTCAATTGTTAAAACAACTTCGACTGTGTTGCTAGAAGCTCCATCAGTTTGAATTTCAATTGCCGCGCCAGCTGTAATCACATTCGCAGCGCTTGGAGTTGATGAATCAACATCGCCAGCGGCAGAGCCAGAGAAAGCAACTGTAATCGCGCCGCCAGTGATAGCAGTGCCAGCAATTTTTGGAGTCAAAACTGCGTTAGCAGTTGCGATAGCGCCATTAATTACAGAGTAAATTTTAGTAATAGTTCCAGCAACTGGAGATACTACATAAATTTGACCAGCAGTTGAAATGTCTGCGATTGATGTAGTCACATAAACTTTTTTAAGTGATTGACCGCTAACAGTTTCAACAGTGCCACCCAAAATTAGAGGGTTGTCTTGTGAGTTAGATACTGGCTGTTCAAAACGATTTAATACATTTGACATTATTTTTTACCTTTCTTTTTGTTGTTAAGATTGTCGATTGCCTTATTTTCTAAGTTATCAACTGCTTTATTTTCTAAATTATTGATTGCTTTTTCTTCAATCTCTATTTGTTTTTCTTTTTCAGTCTTTTCTTCAACTCCCCAACCTTGAGAAACAAAAACATTTGCCAATTCGTCAAAGATTTCATAAGTCTCGCCAGCTTGGTAGTCAAAGGCTTCAATTCCGAGTTTATCTTTTGCAGCTTTAGTATTTTTTAAAACTTTTATTTTCATTTTAATTTTGTTTAATAGAGGGGTTTTTACACCCCCCTAAGTTACTTAAGCAACTGGCGCACTTCTTGGTGAACCAAGGATTGCAGAAGCGCCTGCAGTCAAGCCAGAAGTGACATCTGTTGAAACCAAAGATAGTTTATAAAAT
>Ga0315905_10000382_pt1 | contig 48901 bp, 55 predicted proteins | sample LakEriMetagenome_5_FD_203522 | JGI IMG/M metagenome (GOLD analysis project Ga0315905, IMG submission 203522) | Freshwater fungal communities from buoy surface, Lake Erie, Ohio, United States - Buoy 4 MA121 | ecosystem: Environmental > Aquatic > Freshwater > Lake | place: USA: Lake Erie, Ohio...
ATGTCGGACGCGCCGGCTTGTCTGGAAAGAAGGCATCATGAACCCTAGGGAATCTGACGCCCTTCTAACATGCTGTTGCAGACAGGGAAGCCCTGCCTTGGCCAATCATTTTCCCGCAGGATCTCCCGGCAGTCCGGACCCCATATCGCCCGGAATGGGAACACGGGAGATAAAATCCTCCCGCTCCCGCGACGTTCGAAGGATGAAGATCGACCGGTTACGCCTCTCACGGGCGATCAAAGCATGAATTTGGGGGACATGGCTGGTGGGAAAGGTCCAGATAAAACGCAAAAGCCGCGTGTCAAAGCGGCGAGACCTTTCCGATTTTGGCGGCCGCCTCGCCATATCTCTGACGGCTCGAAAAAGGCACGCCGGCATCGGCAGATCGACAAAAACCAACCAGTCGGCCCGCGCCACCAGAAGGTCCGTGCTCGCCGGAGTGAGCCCTACCATGACCCATTGCTCGGAGGCCCCCCATTCGCCGATCCGATCCCGCCATTCCCGCTCAGAAGGTGCAAGGGCGCCAGAACGCCAGTAAGCTTCCTCAAGATCGATAAGGGGAATACGAAGCCGCTCGGAAACCGCCTGCCCCAGCGAAGCAATACCCCCGCCTGGGCATCCAACGATCAGCACACGGTGCGGCGGCTCCAATTCGGTCCGTCGCCCATGGAACATGCTGGCCTCTCCCTATCCGCGGGATCTCGCCTCTCGAGCAGCCTTCAGCCGCGCGAAATCCTCTCCTGCATGATGGGAGGAACGCGTGAGAGGCGAAGCGGATGCAAGAAGAAATCCTTTTGCGAGTGCTACGCTCTCGTAAGAGGCAAATTCAGCCGGCGTGACAAAGCCGATCACTGCATGATGCTTGCGCGTTGGCTGAAGATATTGGCCGATGGTGATGAAATCGACATCCGCAGATCGCAGATCGTCCATCAGCTGAAGGACCTCGTTCCGCTCCTCGCCGAGGCCGACCATAATCCCGGATTTGGTGAAAATGGATGGATCGAGTTCTTTCACACGCTGCAGCAAGCGAATGGAGTGGAAATAACGCGCTCCCGGTCGCACCTTGAGATATTTGGACGGCACTGTTTCCAGATTGTGGTTGAACACATCGGGACGTGCTGCAACGACAATTTCCAAAGCGCCTTCCTTGCGCAGGAAATCGGGCGTCAGGATCTCGATTGTCGTTTTCGGCGAGGCCTTGCGAATGGCCTGAATGACTTGGGCAAAATGCTCGGCGCCGCCATCGGCAAGATCGTCACGATCGACCGAGGTGATGACGACATGCGAAAGCCCGAGCTTGGCCACGGCCTCGGCAATATGAGCGGGTTCCTGCGGATCGAGCGCTGCGGGCATTCCGGTCTTCACATTGCAAAAAGCGCAGGCGCGCGTGCATGTGTCGCCCATGATCATGAAAGTCGCGTGCTTCTTTTCCCAGCACTCACCAATGTTCGGGCAGCCTGCCTCTTCGCAGACGGTGACGAGGCCGTTTTCCTTGACGATGCGATGGGTCTCGGCCCATTTCGGCGATCCGGGCGCCTTGACGCGGATCCAATCGGGCTTGCGCGCAATCGGATTATCAGGCCGGTGCGCTTTTTCGGGATGTCTCTGCCCCTCGCTTTCGCGCTTCTTGCGGGGGTCGTCATTGAGAAAGTCCATCACCACGGGCATAGCGGTCTCGCTCGTTACTGGTTCCGGTCTACGATCAAACGCGAGCCGAGCCAAGCCCCAAGAGCAGTTTATGGTGACGCAGCCAACGCCTTGGGCGGTTCGGCAAGCACCGTCGAATCCGCAGCGCCCTCAACCATGCAAGTGACACCGTCGGGCTCGAAACGGAGATCCACTGTCCCGCCAAGAGCGCGGGCGGCAATCGCCTCGATCACGAACAGACCAAAACCGCGCCGTTTGGGCGCGCTGACCTCGGGCCCACCACGCTCGCTCCAGGCCAATTTCATGCGGGGCCGGCCCTCCGCGTCTCCCCAGATCGACCAACGTATGGTGACCTGACCGCCATTCACCGACAGAGCCCCATATTTCACCGCATTGGTGGAAAGCTCATGAATGGCCATGCCGAGGTTTTGGGCGGCAACCGGCGTCAGGACAATATCCGGCCCGTCGAAATCCAGGCGCGCACTCTTTTCGTCGCCGAGATAGCCGATCTGCGAGGTGATCAATTCCCGCATGCTGATGCCGCGCCAATCCTCCCGCGCCAGAAGATCATGCGATTGCGCAAGACCGCTCAGCCGCTCGATAAATGAAGCGACGAAATCCTCGCTCGACAATTCAGGCCCGACAGATCTGCGCGCCATGACCTGAATGACAGTCAGCAGGTTTTTCGACCGATGCGCCAGCTCGCTCAGCAAGGTCCGAATATGCTGCTCGGTGGATTTGCGGTCGGATATATCGCTCACCGCGCCGATAATGGATTGAACCTGGCCGTTGAGACTGCGCCAAGGCTCCATATGGACGTTGCACCAATCTGTCTTTCCGTCCTTGAGGAAAGGAAGATCGGCGTGTGCTGCTTGGCCTGTCTCAAGAACACGGCGCTTCAGCAGAACCATGGGCTCGACCAAATCAGGCGGCAAAAGATCGGAATCGCTCGCCCCGATCGCCTCATCCTGATCGCAGCCGAAATAATCTCCGCCGATCCAGATGTAGCGAAGATCGCGATCCTGCGTGAAAACTGAAACGCCTGCCGTGCGCAAGGCCAGAAACAGCAGATCGAGTGTGCGTCGCAACGCGACATTCGCGCCGGCGAGCTCATTCTCGACCTTTCGCCGCTCGGTCACTTCCTCGACAATGATACCGAGACCCAGATTGCAATCATGCTCATCGCGCAGCGGATAAATATGCTCGATAAAATTGCGCAATTGACCGGGCAATGTATTTGTCATGCCCTCGAATTCAATGTTTTGAACCGACTCGCCCGTTTCCAGAACATGCTGCAGGAGTGGCTCCGATTGTTCCTTCAAACCGGGCACAATATCGAAAACAGGCCGTCCTATATGATCGCTCGCGGGCAGCCCGTTGATTTCAGCGAGAGCTGAATTGACGCGCACGAAGCGCAGATCCCTGTCGATCATGCAAAGGCCGACCGGTGAAGAATTATACAGCGACTCGAGTTCTGCCAGCCTGATCCGCATGTCTTCCTGACTACGGCGCAGCGCCTGCTCAAGACGTTTCTGTTCGGTCATGTCGAAGACGCAATGCATAATGACAGAGCGCCCGTCGGACCAAAGAAACGGATCGCTTGTGTGGACCAGCCACACGCGCATCTCATCCCATTTTGTCCAGATCATCACTTCAGCGGATGATGCGCGAATAGACATATGCGCACGGATCCAACCCCGATGAACGTGATCGATCTCGGCGGCTGGAATGCGACGGATTTTCTCAAGATAGGCGCGAATGTCGGGCAGATCGTCCAGCCCGTAGCCGGTCGTTTTTGTAAAAGCCTCATTGATGAGGACAATATCGCCATCGGTGGTCAGCAAAATATAGGGCGCAGGCGCGCTCATAAACGCAGAACGCTGGGAGTTAATAGAGGCAAGCAGCAACGCCGGATCACGCGAAGCCTGATCACCCAAAGATAAGGGCCGCATATCGTCATTATTCGCGGCTATCGCGACACTCTTGTCCGCCATGACTGAGCTCCGCGTAACGGATAAAGCTCCCGTTACATTTGTCACGAGCTCTGCAATAATACCAAAAAACTAACTTTGTCAAAATACTAGCTTCAACAAAGCAGTATAGGAGCGGCTGCGCGTAAAGGTTCGGAACAAACCGCCGCGCAGCCAGGCCACCAAACTTACGTATGGATAACCCGCCCATAAGCGTCGAGCACGCTCTCATGCATCATCTCGGACAAAGTCGGATGCGGGAAAACGGCGTGGATCAATTCCTCTTCCGTCGTTTCCAAATTCATCGCAACAACATAGCCTTGGATCAGCTCGGTAACTTCGGCGCCGATCATATGCGCGCCGAGAAGTTTGCCGGTCTTCGCATCGAAGATTGTTTTGACCAGACCTTCAGGCTCACCCAGGGCGATAGCTTTGCCATTGCCGGCAAAGGGAAAGCGCCCAATCTTGATCTGCAGCCCCTGCTCTTTTGCCTTGGTTTCCGTAAGGCCAACGCTGGCCACTTGCGGGTGGCAATATGTGCAGCCCGGAATCATGGCCTTGTCCATCGGATGGACGTGCAGGCCCTTGATCGCCTCGACGCAGATTACACCTTCATGTTCGGCCTTATGTGCCAGCATGGGCGGGCCGGCAACATCGCCAATGGCGAATATGCCGGGCACATTCGTGCGGCCGAGACCATCGGTAACCACGCAGCCACGGTCCGTTTTGACGCCGAGCTTTTCAAGACCGATGCCCTCGATATTGCCGACGACACCGACAGCGGAAATCAGCCGCTCTGCTTCCAGCTGGCTCTTGTTGCCCTTCTCATCTTCAAGGGTGCAGACAACACTGTTCGTCTTCTTCTCGACCTTCGTCACTTTCGTCGAGCTCATAATCTTGATGCCGGCTTTCTCGAAACGCTTGCGCGCGAGAGCGGCAATCTCAGCATCCTCAACGGGGAGGATCTGCGGCATGACTTCGACAACTGTGACGTCGCAGCCCATGGTGCGATAAAAGCTCGCAAATTCAATGCCGATGGCGCCTGATCCCATGACAATGAGCGACTTCGGAAATTCCGGCGGCACCATGGCCTCAAAATAGGTCCAGATCAGCTTGCCATCGGGCTCGATGCCCGGCAGCACGCGCGGACGTGCACCTGTTGCCACAATAATATTCTTGGCCTGATAGACACCCTCACCGAGCGTGCCTTTCGGCACGGGGTTTTGCGGCTGAACGGCGGCCTTCTTCGGCTTGGCGACTGTGACCTGACCGGGCTTATCGATCGTGGCTTCGCCCCAGATCACATCCACCTTGTTCTTCTTCAGAAGAAAACCAACGCCGCCATTGAGCTGCTGCGACACGCCGCGCGAACGCTTGACGACAGCTGCAGGATCGAAAGTGACCTTGCCCTCGATCTTGAGTCCGTAAGCTTCAGCATGTGTCGCGTAGTGATAAATCTCTGCAGAGCGCAGAAGCGCCTTGGTCGGAATGCAGCCCCAATTGAGGCAGATACCGCCAAGATGTTCACGCTCGACAATGGCAGTCCTGAGACCGAGCTGCGCGGCGCGGATCGCAGTGACATAGCCGCCGGGGCCGGAACCAATGATGAGAACGTCATAGGTAGTCATGTTTGAAACTCCGGGGCGGCCTTTAGCTGAACCGTAAAACCGAGAATGTTCGTCGTCATTGCGAGGAGCGTAGCGACGAAGCAATCCAGACTTCTACGTGTGGCTCTGGATTGCTTCGCTTCGCTCGCAATGACGCTGCTTCCTTGTTCAGACCAGCATCCCCATCGGATTTTCGATGAGCTGCTTGAAGGCCGAGATCAGTTCGGCGCCGAGTGCGCCATCGACCGCGCGATGGTCGGTCGAAAGCGTGACGCTCATCACGGTGGCAACTGCGGCAGCACCCTTTTTGACGACGATGCGCTGCTCGCCGGCGCCGACCGCGAGGATCGTTGCATGCGGCGGGTTGATGACGGCCTGGAAATTCTTGATGCCGAACATGCCGAGATTGGACACGGCCGTGCTGCCACCCTGATATTCTTCCGGCTTCAACTTCCGTGCACGCGCGCGTGCCGCATAATCCTTCATCTCGTTTGAGATCTGTGCGAGGCCCTTCGTCTCGGCCTTGCGCACAACAGGCGTAATAAGCCCGCCGGGGATCGAGACTGCGACTCCGACATCCGAATGCTTGTGCTTCAGCATGGCGCTTTCGGTCCAGGTCACATTCGCATCGGGCACGCGCTGCAATGCGACAGCCAGCGCCTTGATGACGAAATCATTGACCGAAACCTTGTAGGCGGGCTTGCCGTCCTTGTCCTTGGGGGCTGCCGCATTGATCGCCTCGCGGGCGGCGAGCAATGTGTCGAGCTCGCAATCCACGGTGAGGTAAAAATGCGGGACCGTCTGCTTGGATTCGGTGAGACGGCGCGCAATGACCTTGCGCATCGAATCGTGAGGAATTTCCTCAAACGAACCCGGCTCGAAGAACTTGCGCACGACATCTTCCGACATGCCGCTTGCGAGCGCTGGAGCCGAAGCAGCGCCGGAGGAAACGGGCGCAAGCGCTGCACCGCCAGCCATGGCTGCACGCACATCTTTCTCGATGATGCGACCATGCGGGCCTGAACCCTTGACGCGCGACAAGTCGATACGCGCCTCTTTGGCGATGCGTCGGGCAAGCGGCGAAGCGAAAATGCGCGCAGCGCCGGCGCTCGGCGCAGCAGCAACGACGGGCGCAGCCGATGCAGCGACAGCCACTGACGCAGCTGCCTGCGGCGCAGGAGCAGCAGCCGGCTTGATGGGCGCAGCAGAAGCAGCTCCTGCAGCCTTCACATCTTCGCCTTCGGCAGCAATGACGCCGATGAGCGTATTCACCGCAACATCCGCTGTGCCATCCGGCACAAGGATTTTTGCAAGTGTTCCCTCATCGATGGCCTCCACCTCCATCGTCGCTTTGTCGGTTTCGATCTCGGCGAGCACATCGCCTGCCTTGATCGCATCGCCTTCCTTCTTCAGCCAGCGCGCGAGATTGCCCTTCTCCATCGTGGGAGAGAGCGCGGGCATGAGAATGTTGATCGGCATGAGCGGCGCTCCCCTTAGCGATAGAGCACGGCTTTCGCCGCCTGGATGACTTCAGCGACATTCGGCAGCGCAAGCTTTTCGAGATTGGCGGCGTAAGGCATTGGCACATCCTTACCCGTCACCCGAATGACCGGCGCATCGAGCCAATCGAAAGCACGCTCCATGACACGCATGGCGATTTCAGCGCCGACACCCGATTGAGGCCAACCCTCTTCCACCGTCACGCAGCGGCCCGTCTTCTGAACGGATGCAATGATCGTGTCAGTATCCATTGGGCGGATGGTGCGCAGATCGATTACCTCTGCCTCGATACCTTCCTTAGAAAGTTCTTCGGCAGCCTTCAGCGCGTAGGTCATGCCGATGGAGAAGGAAACGATGGTGAGATCGCTTCCCGGACGCGCAATGCGCGCCTTGCCGATGGGCACAGTATAATCATCGAGACGCGGCACATCCGAAGTCTGCCCGTAGAGAATCTCGTTCTCAAGGAAGACAATCGGATTGGGATCACGAATGGCCGATTTCATCAGCCCCTTAAAGTCGGCCGCCGTATAGGGCGAGACAACCTTGAGGCCTGGAATCTGCGAATACCAGGCGGTAAAATCTTGGCTGTGCTGCGCAGCCACACGTGCAGCAGCACCATTGGGGCCGCGGAACACAATGGGGCACCCCATCTGGCCACCGGACATATAAAGCGTCTTGGCCGCCGAATTGATGATCTGGTCAATCGCCTGCATGGCGAAATTGAAAGTCATGAATTCAACAATGGGCTTCAGCCCCGCCATGGCGGCACCAACGCCGATGCCGGCAAAACCATGTTCGGTAATCGGCGTGTCGATCACGCGCCGCGGGCCGAATTCCTGCAGAAGACCTTGTGTGACCTTATAGGCGCCCTGATATTCGGCGACTTCTTCGCCCATCACAAAGACTGCTTCATCGGCGCGCATTTCTTCGGCCATTGCATCGCGCAAAGCCTCGCGCACAGTCATTGCAACCATCGCCGTTCCGGCTGGAATCTCAGCCGAGGCCGGCGCAGCGGGAACAGTCGGCGCCATGGGCACTTCAGAGCCAGTCTTCACGGCGTCGGCGGCTTTTGGAGCAGGCGCGGCAACAGGCACCGCATCGGCGCTTTCACCTTCCGCCGCGATGATCGCAATCGGCGTGTTGACTGCGACATTCTCCGTGCCGTCTGCGATCAGAATTTGAGCGAGCACGCCCTCATCGACCGCCTCGACTTCCATCGTCGCCTTGTCGGTCTCGATCTCGGCGAGCACATCGCCGGACTTGACCTTGTCGCCGACTTTCTTGACCCATTTGGCAAGTTTGCCCTGTTCCATCGTGGGTGACAGGGCGGGCATCAATACATTTACAGCCATTTTCGATCCCTCCCTCAGAGCACGATATCCGTCCACAATTCGGACGGATCCGGTTCAGGATCGTTGGTCGCGAATTCGGCTGCCTCAGCAACAATCGCACGCACTTTGGCGTCGATTGCTTTCAACTCGTCTTCCGTCGCACGTTTGTCACGCAGCAGGCGCGCGCGCACCTGTTCGATGGGATCGTGCTCTTCGCGCATGCGCTGCACTTCTTCCTTCGAGCGATATTTTGCCGGATCGGACATGGAATGCCCGCGATAGCGATAGGTCTGCATTTCGAGAATATAGGGGCCTTTGCCACTGCGACACCAGGCAAGCGCCTTTTCGCCGGCGGCTTTGACCGCGCGCACATCCATTCCATCGACCTGTTCGCCAGGAATGTTGAATGAAATACCCCGCTTGGAAAAATCCGCCTGTGCGGAGGCGCGTGTCACCGCTGTTCCCATCGCATAGCGATTGTTTTCGATGATGTAGATGGCCGGCAGTTTCCAGAGCTCCGCCATATTGAAGCTCTCGTAGACCTGTCCCTGATTTGCAGCGCCGTCGCCGAAATAGACCATCGAGACATTTTCATTGCCGCGATAATGATTGGCAAAAGCCAGACCCGTGCCGAGCGAGACCTGAGCACCGACAATGCCGTGGCCGCCGTAAAAATGCTTCTCTTTCGAGAACATGTGCATCGAGCCGCCCTTGCCTTTCGACAGGCCGCCGCGACGCCCGGTGAGTTCGGCCATCACGCCCTTCGGGTCCATGCCGCAAACGAGCATGTGGCCGTGGTCGCGATAACCGGTGATGATCTGGTCACCTTCTTTCGCCGCCATCTGCATGCCGACCACAACAGCTTCCTGCCCGATGTAGAGATGGCAGAAGCCACCGATCAGGCCCATGCCGTACATCTGGCCCGCTTTTTCCTCAAAACGCCGGATCAGAAGCATTTCGCGATAGGCAAGAAGTTCTTGTTCACGGGTAAACGAGGATGGGGCGGAATTTTTCGCCGCAGATTTTGACCGCGAGGAGGCAGACGCTGCCATGGGAGCTCCCTAAAACCACAAGCGACCGATGAAAGGTCGACGAAGCTAGATTAGATGAGCCAAGCGGCAATGACGAGGGGGGATCAACAGCAATTAGATAAGGGTATAATCTATAAAAATCAGATATTTAGAAAGATTAACCGAAATTTGGTTACGATAAAAAATAAACAAGAATTCGGTTAAGTGCCCCGACTTTGGTCTAGACCGCCCAGCCAGCATCACTTCCGGAAGAACAGAACCAATTCGTCCTTCTGGACGCGCCCGAGAATCGTGCGCGATTGCTCCTCGAGCAAATCCCTCTCGATCGAATCCGACGCCAGCATCCGGACCCGACGTTCCCAAGCGGCGCGCTCGTCCTTGACAGCATCCAATTGCACCGTGAGCGCTTCGATCCGCTGGCGATGCTCTTCCTTGGTTTTAAGCCCACGGGAGCCGTTATTTGCATGCCAGACAAAATAAGAGGCCGCAGCCCCGGACACGGCATAGAGCACGAGCGGGATCAGTATGGCGCGAAGGCGGCGACGAATGACCATGGCGCACCCTTGCCTGCCCAAGGTGAATCTGGCGTTAACAACGCAGCCGGACAGGTCAATTGACGTATGCCCAGTTCCGGGCCAATGAGGCTTGTCGCCATATTCAAGGACCGCCCGTGAACGAGCATCCGATCCCATCCAAGGCGGAAGTCGCCGTCGTTCTCGTAGCGGCGGGGCGCGGGCTGCGCGCCGGGCGCGAAACACCCAAGCAATATGTGCCCATCGGCGGCCGGCCGCTCCTCTCGCACACTCTGGATGCTCTTGCCGCCCTTGGCGCTCCGATCCAGCCGGTCATTGCCGCCGGGGACGAGGATCTCTACGGGCTTGCCCTGGCATCCGCGAGCCCGCAGGCGCGCCCCCTGTGTCGCCCGCCTGTCCATGGCGGCCAGACGCGGCAGGCATCCGTTCTGGCGGGCCTTGAAGCCCTTTCGGCCAGCGGTGGTGTCGCCCATGTCCTGATCCACGATGGCGCCCGTCCAAGGCCCAGTGCTCGGCTTCTGCGGGCTGCGGTCGAAGCGGCGCGCCTGCACAAGGCCGCTGTGCCGGGCCTGCACGTCACCGATACGATCAAGCAGATCGACGAGAATGGCATCATTGCCGCAACGCCGGAGCGAAGCTGCCTGCGCGCCGTGCAGACGCCGCAATCCTTCGCGTTCGATCTCATCCTTGTGGCGCATCGCAATGCGAATAAAGAAAAAGTACAGGATTTAACGGATGACGCAGCCATTGCCGAATGGGCTGGACACAAGGTCCATGTCTTCGATGGCGAGCCGTCCAATGTGAAGGTTACAAACCCCGAGGATTTTGCCCGGATGGACGCCTCTCTTCTTGCCGCTCTCCCCGATATTCGAACCGGTCAGGGCTATGATGTTCATGCTTTCGGCCCCGGCGATCATGTCTGGCTCGGGGGGCTCAAGATCCCCCACGAGCGCGCCTTGGTCGGCCATTCCGATGCCGATGTACTGCTGCATGCCCTGACCGACGCAATCCTCGGTGCGCTGGGCGATGGCGATATCGGTTCGCATTTCCCGCCGTCCGATCCGCAATGGAAAGGCGCTGCATCCGACCGCTTCCTGCGTCACGCTGTCGATCTCGTCCAGCGCCGTGGGGGCATGATTGCCCATCTCGACGGGACTTTGATTTGCGAAGCGCCGAAGATAGGCCCTCATCGCGAAGCCATGAGGGCGCGGATTGCCGAAATCTGCGCCCTGCCCATCGATCGGATTGGCGTCAAGGCAACCACTTCGGAAGGGCTGGGTTTCACCGGCCGGCGTGAGGGCATAGCGGCGCTGGCCCTTGCGACCATCCGCCTGCCTGTCGGGATTTGAGATGGATTCCAACCTGTCCGATCACGCTCTCGTTGCGCGCGCAGCCCGCCTGATCGGCATCTGCATTGAAAAGCGCATCCAGATCGCGACCGCGGAATCCTGCACGGGCGGATTGCTGGCGGGATTATTGACAGAAATTCCCGGATCCTCGGCCGTCCTAGATCGTGGCTTTGTCACCTATTCGAATGATGCCAAGACGCAGATGATCGGCGTTCCAGCCGACCTCATCGATCTAAAGGGCGCCGTCAGCGCCGAGGTCGCATGCGCCATGGCGGAGGGCGCTCTGCGCCATTCCCGTGCCGATCTCACGATAGCCATCACCGGCATTGCCGGCCCCGGCGGCGGCACTCCGGCCAAGCCGGTCGGTCTTGTGCATTTTGCCCGCGCCAGCCGCAGCGGCACGACACAGGCATACGAAAAGCGCTTTGACGAAAAAGGCCGCGCCGACATTCGCCGCGCGGCCCTCGATTTTGCTCTAACTTTACTTGAAAAAGAAGTCGCAAAAGCCTGAGATCATTCAAATCGATTGATGATTTCGCCAAGACCTTCAATGCTGACTTTGACGACATCGCCGCGGTTCAGATATTCGCCGCGCCCATTGCCCACGCCGGCTGGCGTTCCGGTCAGAATGATATCACCGGGCAACAATGTCATACGCGCAGACAGATCGGCAATCTGTTCGCGAATGTCGAAAATCATATAGCTGGTGTTGGAATCCTGCTTCACGACATCATTGACGCTGAGACGCATTTTCAGGTCGTGGGGATCCTTCACATCGCGCGCCAACGTGATCCAAGGCCCGAGCGGACAGGCCCCATCGAAGCTCTTGTGGGCTGTCCAATCGTTGCGGAAGATGGAATTTTCAGGCACGCCATTCCGGCGGGACAGGTCGCGGGCTGATAGATCGTTGGCAACGAGATAGCCGGCGACATAATCCAGCGCATTCTCCTCCGACACGTTGCGGCAGGCCTTCCCAATCACCGTGCCGAGTTCGGCCTCCCAATCCAGCTTCTTGGTCTGCTCGGGAATGGAAATCGTTGCGCCCGTACCAATGGCGCTGCGCGACGACTTGATGAAATGCCAGGAGCGCTGGCCCAGATCATGGGGATCCTTCGGCGGCTCGCGACCGGCGGCCTTCGCCATTTCGGCAGCATGGTCGGCATAATTCGAACCGGCACAATAAATCGCCGGCGGGATCGGCATGGGCGACAGAAGCTGTACTTCCGAGAGCGGCAAACCGGCGGGCTTGCTGGCGGCCAAGCGATCCAGGCGGACCAGATTTGCATCGAAATTTTCGAGAATGCCGAGCACTGTCTCATCCGCCCTCTGGCCCGTGGCCTTGGCGATCTCAACAGCTCTATCCCCCAGGATCATGGCAGCGCGCGGGCCCTCGCCCGTCATTATCGTAGCTAACTGATAGGCCAATTCATCCTCCCAGACCGGCGCTTCGTCGCCTTCTTGTCTGCCAAGTTTAGCCGAAGCCGGCCCGCACTTGCCAGCGCCGTTTCACTCAGGATTCGCACAGAACACACGCGAAAAACGCTCCGGGTACGCGTCAGCCAGGAAGATGAGCGCCTCGAAGCTCAAGCCTGGCTGCTTCATCCCGGCCAGATGCAGCAAAGCACCCGTTTTCTTTGTGTCATTTGAGAAACAGTCGATTTCAGAAGCACTTGGACTGGCGATAGTCGAGTTGCCATAGTTTCATATTTTGTTACGTTGATTCCGCCTGGGGGCAGATTTTGGGGTGGGTTTTGGTAGAAACAATGAATCAGGAGAAATACATGTCCATCCGTAGCGCACTTCTTGCGTCGGCGGTGATGCTCGTGGCCGGCCCCGCCCTTGCGGCGGACCTTCCGGCCCGCGTGGCACCCGCACCCTATGTCGCGGCCCCGATCTTCACTTGGACCGGTTTTTACGTCGGCCTTAATGCAGGCGCTGGCTGGAATAACAATGGCGGCAGCCTCTCAACCAACATCAATACGCTCAACCATCCGATCTATGGTGGCAACGGCGGTGGAGACGATACCGGCTTCACCGGCGGTCTGCAGGCCGGGTACAATATGCAATTCGGATCCTTCGTTGCCGGCCTCGAGGCCGACATCAATTATATCGATCGGAACAATGGCAGCAGCGGCGTCTTCCCGGCGCTCGGCAATACCGCCGGCACAGACTTCCGCATCAGCCGCGGCGATGCCGATAATTGGTTCGGAACGTTGCGGGCCCGCATGGGCTTTGCGTTCGATCGGGCACTTATCTTCGGAACCGGCGGCTTGGCCTTCGGCGGCGGACGTGGCGACGTTTCCATCAGTCAGCGAAACTATGCTGCCACTGGCGCGCCCGGTTTCGCATCCATTAGCGCGTCAGGCGACGACGACAATATGGGCTGGACACTCGGCGGCGGCCTCGAATGGGCCTTCACCAATTCAATGTCCTTCAAGATGGAATATATGCACGTGAGCTTGGGCGACAATAATCGCACCTTCACGACCGTATCGGGCGGCACACTCAATCCGGCCTATGTGGGTGGCCAGACGATCACCGTGCGCAATGACAATAAATTCGACATTGTCCGCGCAGGCGTGAACTTCCGCTTCTGATCCAGAAAGCGCTCCAGACGAGAAAGCCCGGCTTCAAGCCGGGCTTTTTTCCATTGTCAGAATTCTGACGCCCGTAAAATCCATTTATTTCAATTATTTAAGCTGCCAGAGGCTTTGGCCCTGAAATTGCTGAATGGAAGCAGGAGCTGACTTCCAGCCCTGGAGCGGGACGCAATGGAACGGATCAAAGCGCTATTGTTCGGATCGATTTCAGCAATTGAAATCCACACAGTTTCCGAACAGACCGGCGACACATTACGCAGCGGCCTGGTCGCCTCCCTCAGGCTTCTGGGCCCTCAGGTGCCGGTTTCGATCAAACCGGCGCGCCTCAATGTTGAATTCGTCATGGTTCACTACCGCGCAGGCCTCTTCCGCCCCGCCCATGCCGATGTCACCGTTTTGGATGGATAAACCTGAAACTGGCGCAGTAATTTTGCTGGAAAGTCCATCTTGTCAGGCAAGTAAGGCGGATATACGTTCCACAAATCCGTGAGCGCGGCCCCCTTGCCGCATTTGGGGGCCGAAGATTTCGCGATGAAACAGGATGCCAGGAAAAACCTGCCGGTAGTGATCGACGGTACTGCGACCGTCGTTGCGCCGCTTGCTGACGAATCCGGTTCCGAGGACTTCCATCAAGAACCGCCCATCGAAATCATCATCGATTCGCGCCAGCTCAAAGAGCGCATCATCGATTATCTGGGTGCGGTTCTCGCGCGTTGCTGGATAGACCTGACCCTGCTCGATCGAATTTCGGTCAACCCACATCGCGCCCTGCGCCAACTTGGTATCCTTCTCCCCGATGAGATCGACATCAAGGTCGAGCGAAATAATACAACGCGCCCGCGTCTGGTGATCTATGAATGGAACCAGGAACGCAGCTATCGCCGTCGCATCTGCTATTTGCAGCTTGTGATGATGGCCGGGAAATAATTCACTCCCCATCAAAGCCAAATCCTGCCTCCACCAGATGAAGCCGATGTGCGTCGAAGCGCCAGGCGAGAATCCTTCGCGCCATTTCTTGGGGCAGCAAATCGCTGGTCAGATGATCGAGCCATTCTCCCGACAGGCCAAAATCCTGAATGATCGATTCATGCGAGCGACGTGCTGGATAGACGATGGCATGTTGAGACATTTCGCCTTTGCCTGAGAGCAGGTCATGAAATGACGCCCAGCGCCTTTTGCCCAACCTTCTCTTGATGAGCGACATTTCAGTTTCAACGGCAGCAATATCCGACACGACATAGCGTCTTTGACCAGCGACATTGCACAGAAGCACCGCTGCCTTGCTGTGCGCATTGAGAATAGATTCCGCGCTTTCGAAAAAATCCGCATGAACCCATTCAATGCGTGCGCCAACTCTACGATGCACACATCGAAACAGAATAGGCGCAAGACGATCTGGATCGATGCAGATGATCTTTTCGAAACGGGCCAAAAAAGATGAGGGCAGACACCAGCCCGCACTTGCCCCAACCAGAATGATCTCGCTCTCGCGAAATTGCCATGTCGAAAGCCAGTCGGCGATGTGATTGCGAAAGGGCTGCCATAAAACATTTCGCCGTTGCAGAGCCCTCCAATGCCAAACCGGACCGCCGGTCAGTTCGACACTTCGCGGGCTCATTTGCAGTCGCCGATCCCTCGGGCTCCTGCCCGGGATGTTGTTCCCTCAGGACACCGCAGAGGATAGCGCGCACCAGCGGGAACATAAAAGCCCGGCGGTGACGGCTTGCAAGTATGGCCGGCTACATAAGTGCCCATCTCGCAATAGGGCAAAGCATTTCCGGTCAATCCAGAAGGTTTTGGCCTCGGAGGTTTTTGCTCGGGCGCTGCCGGGGCCTCAGCAAAAGCCAGATCCGCAGAAAGAACTGCCGCCACTAAAAGGGACCATGCGCGCAAATGCATTTTGCTCGCCCTCATTGAGTCTGGAATTTAAGCGTCACGCTGATGCGGCGATTGCGCGGATCGGCCCTGTCATTCGGGTTGAACGGGTCGGTATCGGCAACGCCCTCAATAGCCTGGAACCGATCCGGGCTCACACCGCGCCGCTCGAGGATTTGACGCATCGAATCTGCGCGCTCTGCTGACAAAGTCCAATTGTTGCGGGCATCAGGGTTGGCAAAGGGCACGCTATCTGTATGTCCGCGAACAGTGACCTTATTGGGCATGGTTGCAACGGAGCGAGCGATCTCATCGACGAGCGCTTGCGCGCGCGGCAACATGCGTGTGGTACCCAAAGCAAACATCGAGAAATCCGCGCGATCGATGACTTCGATGCGCAGTCCATCCTTTTCGCGCGAAATCTGCAACTGGCCCTGAAGCCCGGCCAGCATTGAGCTTTGGGCAATCTTGTCGCGCAATTCCTTTTCGAGGCGTTCAAAATTCTGCTGGTCAAGCGCCTCCGCGACCGCCCTCTTCTGCTCTTCATTCAATTGTTCCGGCGTCTTGCCCATGCCGGCCTGATTGTCAGCATTTGGCCCCTTGCCAGATTGTGGATCCTTTTCCGGCCCTTCGCCCGTGCCGTCTTCACCCTGGACATCTTTGGGCGGAATGAGATCGAGAATAGATGTTTGCGATGCAGCCTGAGGCATGCCTTCGGGATCCATAATGGATCGTCCGCCGAGAACGCCATTCGAGCCGGCAAGCTGACCCGTCTCGATCAGGCTCTTGGGTGTAGGTTTAAAATAATCGGCAATACTTTTGCGCTGCGCTTCAGTCGATGCACCGAGGAGCCACATCAGAAGAAAGAAGGCCATCATCGCGGTCATCATATCGGCCAGCGCGATTTTCCAGGCGCCGCCATGGGCTGCGCCTTCATCGGGCTGGACTTTCTTGATGATGATTGGGGCGGGAGCGGGTGCTGCTTCAGCACCCTTTTTATCGCCCTTCTTGGCCTCCGCCATGATTACTTGCCTCGCAACCCGTCGAAGACTTCACCGAAGCTCGGTTGGTTATGCGAGCTGATGGCAACACGCGCCGCCTCGATGACGAGGGGCTGCGGATGACCATGCAATGTGGCGACAATGATCTGCTTCACCACATGATAGATCTGCGCTTCTTCCTTGACGACGGCTGCAAGACGGTTCGCCATGGGCTCTGCAAGGCCATAAGCCATGAACACGCCAAGGAACGTACCAACGAGCGCCGAACCGATGAGACCACCCAGAATGATGGGCGGCTGATCGATCGCACCCATTGTTTTCACGACGCCCAGAACGCAAGCAACGATACCGAGCGCAGGCAAAGCACCGGCAAGCGATGCCAGCGCATGCGCCGGATGGCCGGCATGATTGACATGTTCCTTGATCGCCGCATCCATCACTTCTTCAACCGCATAGGCGTTGAGATTGCCCGATGAGATAACCATCAGGCGGATCGTGTCTGTGATGAGATGCAGGAGGTGATGGTCTTTCATGATCTTCGGATATTCGCCGAAGATGGCCGAGGATTCAGGGCTCTCAACATGAGCTTCAAGAGCGACGGGTCCATCGACGCGCAGAATTTTCATCAATCTTGAAACAAGAAAGATGACGTCGAGAAAATCTTGCTTCTTCCATTTCGGTCCGCCGAAAATCTTGCCAAAGCCTCCAGCCACGCCCTTGATCGTATCAAGGTCGTTACCGATGAGCATGGCCGCAATTCCGGCGCCCAGAATGGTCGCGATTTCGAAGGGCGCGGCCGCAATAATCGGCCCCATACTGCCGCCGTGCACAACGTACACGCCGAACACGCAAACATGCAGGAGCACAATCCCGATAATGCCGAACACGGACCTCTCCGTCGTAACAGGACCGGGGCGCGAGCGTCCCGGCAGAATTTCGAGGCGATTGCCTGATCATCCCTAGCGGGTGATCAGGCAAGGCTCAAGCCTCTAGATTATCTATCAGATTTTATCAGTGATACGGGAGCCGACTTCGATCGCCGCCTGCAGCATGCGGGCATTGCCGTTATAGACCTGCTGGGCCTTCAGCATGGTCATGAGCTCCTGGGTGATGTCGACATTGGCCTGTTCCAGCGTGCCGGACAGGATATCGCCCGCATAGGGTGCGCCCGCACGGGTCAGGATCGCATTACCGCTCGTATCCGACGCAATGAATTTCGTATTGCCGATCGGCTTCAGGGCCGTGTCGTTACGGAAGCTGGCGAGCGCAATTGCGCCAATGTCGAATTTCGAGCCATCGCCATAAGTCGCCTGGATCATGCCCTTCGAGTCGATGCCAATACCCTGAAGATAGACACCGCGATATTCACTGGCGGCGGCATAGACGAGCGGCGTTCCAGTCAATGCACCGGTCATCACTGTGGATTGGCCACTGGCAATATAGGTGGCGGAGAGCGCCGCGACTTCAGTATTCGTCATCACGGGGCCGTTCATTTCGATATAACCGCGCGTGATATCCTGCTGCGTGAGCGTTTTCGACGTGATGGCACCGTTCGCATTGGCGATCTGGACCGTAGAGCCCACAACCGGGGTCGTGATGCTGGCCAGCGGGACGCGAACGGTTGTGACCGGATAGGATGCGCTGAGCTGGGAAGATGTATCGGAATCGACATCGGATACCGCGAACTTGACGTAACCAGCCGTAATATCCTCGCTCGTGACCACCTTGGTGCCGACCTCAACGCCGTTGAATTTCACCGTGACGGTCTCACCAACCTTGACCGAGCCTTTTTCGAGCGCAACGCGCACGTCGGCGGGATTTTTCTCCGGCGAAACGATTGCGCCGACCAGCTCGGCCTCAGTATTCACGCGCCCATCCTCAACCGGGAACACCTGAAGCTGATTACCGCTGGAATCGACCACCTTACCGGTCTGATCGACGCCAAAATTACCGGCGCGCGTGAAGACAGTGGTCTTCGCACCCGTTTCCGGATCGATGCTCGCCAAAGTGAAATAGCCACGCCCGGCGATGGCCAGATCGGTCACGCGGTCGGTCGAGGTCATCGCACCCTGCCCCGTGTTTCGATTGATGGCCCCGGTAATGGCGCCCGAGCCGATCGCTGTACGCGGATTGGCCGAGGGATCGTTCGAAAACACGTCGAGGAAGCTGGCCGACGAACGCTTGAAGCCAACTGTGCTCGCATTGGCGACGTTGTTCGCCGAAACCTGCATATCTTTTTGGGCCACATTGAGCCCGGAGAGGATGACCGACAACATGCTGGCACTCCGCCTTTGAAAAATCCTGCGACTTCGATGCGAAGCCGTTCTAGGCGTGAGTTAGCAATCCCCGTGCCAGCTCCCAAACGCGTGGAAAATCGTTTTAAATCAGCTATTTAAAAATGTTAAAAAATGCGGCAGAGCGGCCGTCTTTCATGTCAGAACCATTTTTGAGAGGGACAATGCTCCACCGTGACGCGATCAAGGCCTATCAAGAGGCCGAGCAGGATTTTCTCGTCGAAGGGGCCGATCAGCACAGCCTCGTCCAAATCCTCTATGGGGAATTGCTGAACGCTCTCGACCATACGCATGACGCGCTCGAGCGGCTCGATCTGCAGGCCAAATCGGCCAGCATGACGAAAGCCCTCAGCATCATCCACGTCCTCAATTCGACGCTGGATTTTGAAAAGGGCGGCGAGGTCGCAGCCTCTCTGGCACAGCTCTATGAATGGGCCCGCCGCAAGGTCATCGAGGCCAGCCGCACGAATGTCGCGCCCATCGTGAAGGAAGTCCGGAAGGTGATCGCTGAAATAGCCGACGCCTGGGATGCCATCGGCCGTACGGGCGTGCGTGCAGCCTGACCCCGGTCAGGCTTCCTCGCGCTGAATCTCATATTTGCGCATTTTCTCGATCAAGGTGGTGCGCTGCAGCCCCAACATGCGGGCAGCAGCGCTCACCGATCCATCGACCTCGCCAAGCGCGCCTCGAATGAAGGCCATTTCCACCTGCGCCATGTGATCGCGGAAGTTAAATTCCCCGGCATTGCGGAGAAACGCTCCGACATCCTCTGAGCGGGCGAGAAACTCATGGGCTACAGGCGTTTCCGCGCTCTCGCGCGAAATCGGCGCTATTCCTTCGAGCGAGGCCAGAAGTGCCTGTGTCTCTTCTCGACGCTCGGCGATCTTGCGACGGTGGGTGATCCGCTCGATCTCGTCGGCGCCAATCTCCTGCCCGGGATAAAGAACGCAGGCCCGCTCAAGGACATTTCGCAACTGCCGGATATTGCCGGGCCAATCAGCACTCTGCAAAGCCGTCACAGCCGCAGGACGAGGCCGCGCCAGATCAGAAAAGCCCTGTGACCGCAGCCGTTTGAGAATAAGCTCAACAAGCCGCGGGATATCCTCACGGCGCTCATCCAGCCCATCAAGCGTCACGGGGAAGACGTTGATCCGGTAGAAAAGATCCTCGCGAAAATGGCCTTCATCCACGCGCGCCTGCAGATTGCGATGCGTGGCGCAGACCAGACGGATGTCCGCCTTGATCGCTTGCGCCCCACCGACACGCGTGAAACTGCGCTCCTCGAGAACGCGTAACAATTTCACCTGCATGTCGAGCGGCATGTCGCCGATTTCATCCAGGAACAATGTGCCGCCCGCAGCAGATTCCAGCAGGCCGACACGCGTCTTCACAGAGCCGGTAAAGGCGCCCTTCTCGCTGCCGAAGAGCTCGCTCTCGAGCAATTCGCGCGGAATGGCGCCGCAATTGACGGCGACAAAAGCACCAGAGGCCCTGGCAGAAAAAGCATGCACGGCCCGCGCTACAAACTCCTTGCCGCTCCCTGAGGGACCATTGATGAAAACGGTGGTCTGGGTCGAGGCGACGCGCGTGATCAAATCCAGCGCTTCACGCATGGAAGGGCTGGGCAGATCAAGATAGCGAAGAACCTCGTCACGCGTCATAGAGAGAAAGCAGTCCAATCCGTTCGAGCCTGTCGATTTTTTGACTGAAACGGGATCTCGAACAAGGATTCCACTCCGCCCATGTAGCCTAAAATGCTTTTTAGAGCAATATTTCTGCAGCGGAACACTATTTATTCAGACAATTCCCCAAATTGGTGATTTGTGAAAAATGCCTTCGTAGCAATGATTTCCGGCGAAACTGAGCGCATTTAAGGATAAATTTTCCATATCGCTGCGTCACCCTTGGCACGTTGGTTGCGTTCCCCCTTCCCCGAATGGGCGATCAGAGGAGAACGCCGTGAACGCGGTTTTATGTGTCACCGACCAGCTGGCGGACAGCGAAGCGTGGATCACGCATCTGCATAATCGCGGATACGAGACGAACACGACGACTTTTGCCAAATTGGCGTCAGTCTCCGTGAACTGGCAGCAATGCGGCCTCATTGTCTCGCAGGCGATTGCCAAAAAACTGGCATCCGATGCCACAGGTTTTCAAAAATGGTGCCGCCAGCTGAAGGCTGAGCGAATTGTCGTTGTCGGCGAATATGGCCCCAGCCTGACAATGAAATGCGAGTTCAACGGCACCACGCTGCAAATCCGGCCCTCGGAAGATAATTGGCGCTTTACCGCTGAAGTTGTTGCACGCTTTCTCGATGGCGATCAGGGCACGGCAGCGGGCGATCCATCCACCTTTAATCTGCTGCGCCTCGCGCGTCGCGTCGCTGGCAGCGATGTCACCGTCATGCTGGTCGGCCCAACCGGAACCGGCAAAGAAGTGTTGTCGCGCTTCCTGCACAATGCCTCGCCGAGAGCCCGCAACCCCTTCATTGCCGTCAATTGCGCTGCCGTCCCCGATACGATGCTTGAAGCGCTTCTCTTCGGCTACGAGCGCGGCGCATTCACCGGAGCGCATCATCCCAATAAGGGAATTTTCCGCGCCGCAGATTCCGGCACGTTGCTGCTCGACGAAATTTCGGAAATGGCTCTCCCACTGCAGGCAAAATTGCTCCGCGTTCTGCAGGAAAAGGAAGTCACTCCGCTTGGAAGCTCCAAGCCTGTTGCGGTCGATGTCCGCGTGATTGCGACCTCAAACCGTTACATGCTCGAAGAGGTCAAGGCCGGACGCTTCCGCGAGGATCTCTACTACCGCCTCAATGTCTTCCCCCTCGTCACAAAGGCATTGGCCGAGCGTTCCGGTGACATATTGCCAATCGCAGTGACTCTGCTTGCCAAGCATGCAGGCGGTTTCGCGAAAATTCCAGAACTGAGCGAAGACGCCATCGAAAAACTCGAGAGCCACGACTGGCCCGGCAATGTTCGCGAACTGGAAAATGTGCTGCAGCGAGCCTTGGTCATGTCCGGCGGTGGCCGCATCGACCGGGAGCACCTCATGCTTGACATGCACGACATGCTGCAACCTGTCGAAGAACCGACACGCCGCCTGCAGCTGGCCGTTTAAGGAATGCGCCAATGACCGCAATTTCATCGACGGGTCTTACCCAGCAGATCCAGGCAGCCGCCCAACAGAAACTGGGCGTTCAGCCAAAAGCCGGAAGCGACTTTGGCGAGCAAATGCAGCAGGCACTCTATCAGGTCGCCTCTGCGCAATCGCAATCGAGCCGTACGGCCCAGGCATTCGAGACCGGCGACGAAACCGACGTGACCAAAGTCATGCTGGCACGCGAACGCGCCTCTCTCGCATTCGAAGCCACTTTGCAAATCCGCAACAAACTGCTCAGCGCCTATAAGGACATTGTCTCGATGCCGGTCTGACCGGCAGCATAAGAGACGGAACCGGAGAAGAAGACGGTGTCGGAAACAAAGAGCGTCGCCTTCCCAACATCGGCAGCATTTGGACCCGTGGGAGCCCAGCTCTTCCGCGGGCTTGCCGCCTCGCAAGAATTCATGCGCCAGCCCGCAATGGTCCGGGCCATGCCGATGATCGTAGTCGCGCTTGTGATCCTGGTAGGTCTTGCTGCGATCCTGACCATGCGCGAACCCGCAATGACGCAACTTTTTCCCCGCCTTGCTGAAGAAGACAAGGCTCTTGTCATGCAGAATCTGGAAGCCCAGGGGATCAAGGGAAAAATCGATCAGACGACAGGCACAATTCTTGTTCCGAGGAATGATTATCACCGCGCGCGGATTCAGCTGGCTGCTGCCGGATTGCCGAAATCATCGGCGGCCGGTTACGACATTTTGACGAACATGCCGATCGGCGCCAGCCGGGCCGTGGAACTCGTCAAACTGAAACAGGCTCAAGAAAGCGAACTCGCCCGCTCCATTATGGAAATCCGCGATGTCGAAGGCGCCCGCGTTCACCTGGCCATTCCAGAGCGCTCGGCCTTCGTACGCGACCAAAATCCCCCGTCGGCATCGGTTTTTCTGAAACTGTCTCAAGGTCGCGCTCTGTCGCAGGGGCAGGTGCAATCGATTGCGCATCTTGTATCTTCCAGCATTCCCTACCTGCCGGTCGCCAATGTCACCATTGTTGACCAGACGGGCGCTTTGCTGACCAATCCGCAACGCGATAATGACCTCGGCCTCTCAGCTCAACAATTGGAATACAAAACCCGCATCGAAAAGATGCTGCGCGAGCGTATTGCCAATTTGCTGACACCCATTGTCGGGATCGGGAATTTCAATTCGGAAGTCAATGCCGATATCGATTTCACGCGCACAGAACAAACCAATGAAACCTATGATCCCAACATGCAGGCTGTCAGAAGCCAGCAGGAAACGATCCAGGAATCATCCGATGCCCGAGCTCGCGGCGTTCCTGGCGCCACATCCAATCAACCGCCAAACACCCCTGCCCTGACCGCGACGCCGCCCGGCGGCGGTACCGCGCAGACAGCTGACAATTCACGTGCGCGCTCCAGCACAACAGTGCGGAACTTCGAAGTGAGCCGCGAGGTCCGCTCGACAAGACGAGCTGTGGGAGAAATCAAGCGCATCACTCTGGCCGTGGTCGTCCGCTCGGCAATGGTCCCCGACGAGAATGGCCGAATGGTCGAAAAGCCCCTGTCGGAAGACGAACGCAACCGCATGACCCAGCTTCTCCAGGAAGCCGTCGGTTATGTTCCCGATCGCGGCGACAAGATCACCCTCATTTCCAGTTCCTTTGCCGAAATGCAGAAACTGGAAGGTCGCTCATGGTATGATGCGCCCTGGCTGGAAGATGCGATCAAACAGATCGTGATCGTCTTGATCCTCGGTGTGGTTGTTCTTGGCGCCCTGAAACCCTTCCTTGAGCGCCTCCTCGATCGCTCGATGTCGACATCGATGCGTTCCGAAGAACCCATCATCGGCGAAGGCGAGTCGATTGAAGTGCGCGAGGGCGAAACCCTTGAAGACATCAAAGCACGCCTCAAACCGAAGAAGAACGCCATTTCGGCCGAGCTGCTTGATACGGCGAACACTTATGATGACAAAATCACACTCATACGTATGCTGGTCGGTGACGATTCCGCCCGCGTGACTGCGGTTCTGAAGTCACTCATCCAACGCGATATGTAATATGAAAAAGACGGAAACGGACAATGGCTGACGCGCTTCCAGTTCCCCCTTCCGAACAGGAATTGCCAACGACGCGGCTCCTCTCGGGTACGCAGAAATGCGCGATCCTGATGCTGTTGCTCGGCGAGGACGAGGCCTCTGAAATCCTGAAAAACCTGTCTCCACGTGAGGTACAGCAGCTCGGCTCTGCAATGTATTCTGTCGCAGAAGTCGACCAGGAAACCGTCAATCTCGTCCTCGATGAATTCCTTTCCATCATCAAGGCGCAGACATCGATCGGCCTAGGCGCCGACACTTATATACGCCGCATGCTGATCAAGGCTCTCGGCGAGGATAAAGCCGGCTCGGTTCTGACGCGCATCACACCGTCAAGCAGCGCTCATGGAATTGAAATTCTGCAATGGATGGATGCACGCTCAATCGCAGAAATGATTGAGAGTGAGCATCCGCAGATCATCGGCCTCATCATTGCCCATCTTGACTATGCCATCGCAGCCGATGTTCTCGTCTTGTTGCCAGAAGACAAGCAAGCCGAAGTCCTTCACAGAATTGCCACGCTTGATTCTGTTCAGCCCGAAGCAATTGAACAACTCGAAAAAGTTATGCAGTTGCAGTTCCAGGCCAATACATCGCTGCGCGCCTCGAAGATCGGCGGCGTCAAGGCGGCGGCCAAGATCATGAACTTCACGCAATCGGCCACTGAATCGCGCATCATGCGCAACCTTGTCAAAATCAACAAGGATTTGATGACGGACATCCAGGAGAATATGTTCGTCTTCGAAAACCTGATCGCTGTCGACGACAAGAATCTTGGCGTTCTCATGCGCAATATCGAGCCGGAAGATCTGGCGATCGCCCTGAAGGGCGCAGACGAGCGCCTTCGCGACAAGATCCTTGGCTGTATGTCGGCTCGCGCCGCGGCCTCCATTATCGACGAAATGGAAGCAAAGGGCCCCATGCGCGTGACCGAAGTGCAGGAAGCTCAGAAGCGGATCATTGCAATAGCCCGCAAGCTCTCGGATGCCGGCACGATGGTACTCGCAGGACGTGGCGACGATTATGTCTGATCAAGCAACACAAAGGCGAATACCGCTGGCTGAAGTTGCGGACTTGGTCCCGCGCGGCGGCGAGTTCAATCTCAATGACCGGTTCTCACCTGCGTCAGAGGTTGCCTTTATTCCGTGGAACAAGGGAAGTTTCAAACCGATTGAAACCGCCAATACACCTGCGCTCGAAGACCTATCACCATTATCTGATTCATATGAATCCCAACCAGAATCATCAATTCATACGGAAGTACCGCCGCCCCCGCCACCGCCACCACCCGAGCCCACCGAGCCGCCGCCAAGCCCTGAGGAGATTCTCGCAGCCCTTGAAAAAGCGCGTGAGGATGGCCGTGCTCTTGGATATCAGCAAGGTCTCGATGCGTCTCGTCGAGAGCTTGGCGATGCAATCGCAACTTTGCGCAAGCTCGAGGGCGAATTGATGCTGCTCGCGCAGGATTCTTTCGAGCGCAATGCCGAGATTATGGCGCGCCACGTCCGTCGTCTCGCTCAGGATCTTTTCGGCACGATGTTTGCTGAAATGCCTGTTGCTTTTGTCGAGCGGATTAAAAATGCCGCAGAAATGTTTACCAAAGCCGGGGGCGAGTTCACGCTCGCTCTCAATCCGCATGACAAAATGACATTGGCTACGGCCCTGAAGGAAACTGAAATTTTCGATGAAATCCGGATCATCGAGGATGACGACCTGAAACAGGGCTCGTTCCGTCTTTTCTCGCGCGATTTGCAGTTTGACGACATTCCGACCATCGAGGAAAACTAGTGCTGGACCCAAGCCTTATTCTCGAACGTCGTCTTGATAAAATTGCCGGCACGCGCCAGACAAATGCTGCGGGACGCGTTCGTCGCTATGACGGCCAGATCGTTCATGCATCTTCTTTCCCTGCTTCCGTCGGCACGGAATGTCGGATCGCCTGCGAGGATGGAAGCTGGGCCGATGCAGAAGTCATCGGCTTTCTCGATAATTATACCGTCATGGTCTTGACCGGCGGCGCTGCGCCCTTACTCGCTGGTGCGCGTGTTGAGACGAAGAAGCGTGCTGATCTTGTCCCTGTTGGCGATGGACTGTTGGGACGTATCTTTGACGGCGCTGGCAATGTGCTGGATGGTTATGCCTCGCCGTTTCTGAATGAAAACTGGCCGCTACGCGGCGAGCGGGTGAATCCCTTGCGTCGTCGGCCCGTACGCGAAACATTGGATGTCGGCGTGCGTGCCCTGAATGGTCTCCTGACCGTCGGGCGCGGCCAGAAGATCGGGATCGTTGCCGGCTCGGGCGTCGGCAAATCATCCCTTCTCTCGTGCATTGCCCGCTATACGGAAGCCGAGGTCGTTGTCATCGCATTGATTGGCGAACGCGGTCGCGAGGTTTCCGGCTTCGTCGAGGAATTATCAAAGGCTCCCTCTTTCAGCCATACAATCACTGTTGCCGTGCCGGCGGATCATTCGCCCGTCCTGCGGATGCGCGGATTGCACAGAGCGACCGCCTATGCGGAATATTTCCGCTCACGCGGCAAAAATGTTCTCCTCATGGTCGACAGCCTGACGCGCGTTGCCCATGCCCAGCGTGAATTGGGGCTGGCCTTGGGAGAACATCCAACCACCAAGGGATATCCACCTTCCGTCATTTCGCTGATTGGCTCCGTTCTCGAACGCGCCGGGCTCGATGGAAAGACAGGCGGCAGCATCACCGGCATTTACACCGTTCTTGCCGATGGCGATGACACGACAAACGATCCAATCGTCGATACAGCGCGCGCCATTCTGGACGGGCATGTTGTACTTTCACGCAAACAGGCTGAACAGGGCATTTTCCCGGCTATCGACGTCAATGCCTCCATCAGCCGCACGATGAGCGAATGCGTTGGTCCCGGCCAGATTGCGCGCGTTCGAAAATTCAGGCGCTATCTCAGCCTGTGGGAGCAAAATCGGGACCTGATGCTCATGGGCGGCTATCAGGCCGGACAAGACCCCGAGCTCGACCAGGCCTTTCAGATCCATCCGCAACTCATCGCCTATATACAACAAGGCATGAACGAGCGCGCAACGGTACTGGAAAGCGACCAGCGGCTTCAATTGATCATCCCTTGAGGCTTGAATGAGCCGCTCCCGCATCCTCGAACTCATGGCCATGAAGGAGACAATTCAGCTCCAGGCCTACAGGAAAGAGGCCACTCGCCTGTTCGAAGAAATCGACCGTCTGGTGAAAAGGCGCGCGCAAATCGACGATCTGGAACAAGGATATCGGGAGCATCTGGCGACCCCAGAATTGCGCGCGCAGGAATACAGGGATGTTTTGCAACTCATCGCCCTGCTGCGCGAACGCCGCGAAGTGGATGCAGCCAGGCGGGAGATCCTCGACGCAGAACGCGATCGCCTGAGCAAAATCCTGGGTGAAAAAAAGCGCCAGATCGAACGGCTCCAGGACGAAGCAAAACGCCTAAAAATGCTGTCGCGGCAGGAGTTTGAGGATCGCCAGGCAACCCTGCTCCCAGCCAGGCGCAAATAGTGGCATCAAACTTGCTGATCTGCCTTGGGGTGACGGCTTTCCAACACCCTTTGTGCGGAGTTGGTGTTCAGTGCTGCCCATCGGACCGGTCATAGGCATTCCGAATGTGGAAGGCGGAGGCGAAAGCGCTCCGGCGATCCCGCTCGTTCATGCGAATGAGGCGGCCGCCTTTGCTACCTTGTTTCCCAACAGCATCCAGCCGGCAAACACAAATCCGATCATTCTCGATCCGACCGCCCCCCTGGCCGACAACTTTGCATGCCCGGCGCAGACAGAACCCGATGTAATGATCGATGCGCTGGCGGCAACAAATCGCGCGGCCGCCCGTGGGATCACCCTGCGACTGCCAATAGTCAATCCGCTGGTGATTCATATTGAAGCGATCCAACAGCCAGTGGTGAGCGCTTCCCTTACCGAACCCACAGTTTCGCAGGAAACGGCCACGGTGTCGCTTGAGATTCTCGACACAGAGACCGGTCTGCCTCCTGAAATGGTGTTTGCGCTTCCAAGCGAACAGGCAGCGATAGCGAAGGCAGTCGAGGCCCCTGAAATTCAGAACATCATCGCGACCCAGTCCGATGGTCCAGTCGATCTTGTGGATGGAATAACCATCCAAATGCCCGATGCGCTCCAACATCAGGAACCATCAAAGGCAGTCGTCCCCGGACACAAGCTGACCGAGGCAGCTGAAACCAATCCGATAACGGATATCGTTACGCAGGAAGATCCCGCAGACCTTCCATATTTTTCTGTCGACGCGCCGGCTATATTGGCTCCAAAATCTCCAGAAACACCTGTCCTGCAGGTGCAAAATGATCTTCTGGTTGCACAATCAGCTCCGTTGCACGCAATGGATACGATCAACATTGCAGACGCAGGCGTGACGCAAAAATCCTTGCCGAGCGCATCAAAACCGGTGCTGCCATCCAACAATCTGCCAGCCGACCCGTCTGAGACCGTTCCCCCAATTGAGAGGACCGAGCCCATACAGCTGGCAGAAAACAGCGAGAGACAGCCCGAGACCCAAACTCAGCTTCTTGCCGATGCGACGCGTGTCGATGCCATTGCCGCTTCCTTCCGGGATCTGGTTTCAATCCCCGGAAGTGAGCAGATTGACGATCTGAACACGCCGCCGGAAACAATTCCGCATCCATCGTCCAACCAGCCGATGATACAAGAGACACTTGCAAGCCGCTCTTTCAATCCCGCGCAGGAGAAGACCGGATCGCCAACGCCCGATGCACACGCTATTGCCGACCTGACGCAAGCTGCGACCCAGTCCCCGACCAAACCGCAACAAACCGCTATGGTGGTCACACTTGCCCTTCCCCAGCAAGGCGACGGGGCAAATGCGATCCGCAAACTTGACGTGGCGGAGGCCGAGCTCGTTTTGGCCCCGAGCCAAGAAATCGCTCAGACCGAAGACAGCAATCAGCACGACCCTCAAAGTGACAAGGGCCGCAAGCAGGCAACAATTTTTGAACAAATCATATCAAAAGACGATACACAAAGTGTCGCCAAGCATCAGCAGAGCCTTCGTGAAGAGTTCCGAAACGTTTTGAAGGATATTGACCACAAGACAGAGACGAAGCTCGAAGGCATCAACAGCGTGAACACAGGACCGACGCTCCCGCAGTCTGACGGCCAAGCCACGACAAGCGCGCGAGCCCTTGCACGCGACAGCCGCTTTTCTCCCATGACGGAAACCGGCAGCTCGGAAAGTCGTGCTCAGGTCAATGAATTACGGATGCGCGCTCTGGAGCGTCAGGTCGTCAATGCCGTAAAACAAGGCTCGGATACAATCCGCATGCAGCTTTATCCACCCGGTCTGGGACAAATCGTCATCAGATTGACAGCGGAAGGCGGTCGGCTGCGCATGGTCACACGCACACAAAGCCAGGAAGCAACCGATGCCCTGCGCCAGGTCGAACAAGACCTGCGCAATGCGCTTGGCAGCGATGGTCTCCAACTCACCGAATTCGATGTCTCAGATCACAATGACGGAGACGGTCGCCGGCAGACGCAGGATTCCAAAATCACCATAAACCGCAGCGCGAAGACCGAAACCTTCGCCATCGACATGAACGCCTAAAAGAGAGGGCGAAACAATGGCCGCGGACGCCGAAGACAAACCGGAAAAGAAGAAACTGCCGATCGTCAAGATCCTCATCACTGTGCTTGGTGCGCTCGCCCTTGTGGGCGTCGGCGCCGGCGGTACTGTTCTTTACTTCATGCTGACAAAGCCACCGGAAGAAAGCCCGCTGGCGATTGTCATCGAGAAGAAAGACGGCAGCGACGAGAAAGACGCGAAGGACAAAAAGGCCGGCGGGAAAGATGGCGACAAAGGTGCGGCGCCAGCCGGACCCGGCGCCAAACCGCTGCCGATGAAAGAGCAATTTGTCACGAGCTATTTTGAATTTCCTGGCAACTTTACGACGAACCTTCGCGGATCGAAGCGCTTTGTCCAGATCAGCATTGGGCTGGCAACTCAGTACGACAAGAAAGTCATCGAGAACGTCCAGAAACACGAAGTCGCCATTCGAGCGGAAGTCCTTGCGCTGATTGCTGAGCAGAGCGAACCGGAAATCGTCGGCGTCGACAACCGCCGCCGCATGCAAAATCTTATCAAGGATGCGATTAATCGCGTTCTGACCGAAAGAACGGAATTCGGCGGAATCGAGAACGTCTACATCACCGCACTCGTCATGCAGTGAAGAAAAAAAATGTCGAACAGCCGAAAGCTCAGCAACGAAGAAGTTTCGGCCCTGATCGAGGGGCTGAATAACGGCGAGATCGAAACCACTTCGACCTCGTCAAAGGGTATTGAGTGCCGCCCCTATGTCTTCGGCGCAGAAGATGCCGGACTGCTCGGCGATCTACATACATTACGGCTGATCAACGAACGATTTGGACGCCAGATCCGAAACGTGCTTCTGCCGATGCTTCGCTTCATGCCACGCATTACGACGCTTCCGCCGGATTCAAAACGGTTCGACGAACATTTGCGGACGGTCGATCAATTCGTCAGCCTGAGCACCGCGCGCGCCGATGCCCTGAAGGGAACCATTCTTGTTTCCATTCCGCCACGCCTGATCAGCATTCTCGTCAATACTTTCTTCGGCGGAAAGGGCGATTGCGACGTCACGCACCAGACAGAGTTCACGCCGACGGAAGAGCGGATCCTCCACATCATCGTCGAAGGCGCCCTGCGCACATTGGAAGAAAGCTGGCGTGAGGTTTATCCTGTCGAATTTGAATTCATGGCAAGCGAGACAAACCCTGCTTTCACGTCTTTCGTGGAAGGACAGGAGGTTGTCGTCGTCAATTCTTTCGTTGTGCAGCTGCCCTTCGCACAACCCGCCAGCATTGACATTCTCTATCCCCGTCAATCGCTGAAACAGATCGCGACCATCCTGCGCAGCAAAATCCAGCGCGTGGGCGACGGACGCGATGCAAATTGGGAGCGCAGGCTCGAGGAAGCCTTGATGCAGGTTCCTCTCAATTTCGTTCCGCGTATTGCGGAACCTAAAATCACACTCCGCTCTCTCATGGATATTCATGAGGGGATGGTTGTCGATATTCCTGCATTTGAACAGGTCAAGATCTTTGTCGAAGGCGAAGCGCTTTTCGACGCACATATGGGCGACCGCGATGGCAAACTTGCGGTTCGCCTCATCGGCCAAGAAAGAGAATAGACATGTCGACGTCGGAAAACGAGCAGATGGGTGGCGCTGGCGAAGGCGGCGGAACCAATCTTAAACGCCTCGAAAACATTGAAGTGCAATTAACCGTCGAAGTCGGTGGAACAAAGATATCCATTGGCGATCTTCTCAAGCTCAATGACGGCTCTGTCGTTGAGCTCGATCGACTTGCGGGTGAACCACTCGATATTCTTGTCAACGGGACACTCCTTGCCCGCGGCGAAGTCGTTCTGGTTGGCGAGCGCCTTGGTATTCGCTTCAACGAGATTGTATCGCCGGAAAAGCGGGTCCGCAGCCTGTGAGTGGCGGGGCAGCCTATAGCATCGTCATGGCAGTCCTTCTGGGCCTGCTCGTTGCGGTCGGCTTCTTGCTGACGCGCTATCGCGATCGGCTGCATAGAGCTTTTTCTTCGCAGGAAACGTCTAAACGTATCTCTGTCGATATAGCGCCCGGCGCGCGGATCACAATTGTTGAAATCGACGGGATCAAAATCGCTTGCGCTGTGGGACGAAATGGCGTCACCGCCATGCAGATCGTCGGGAAGGAACAGGCATGATGCGCCTTGCATGTCTTTTCCTGGCTGGCTTTGCGATCATTTCTGCCGATGGCGCGATGGCACAATCTGCGCTCGACATTCCGCTGATCAAACTTCAGTCGCAACCTGGCGGCGGACAAACATTGTCTCTGTCCTTGCAGACATTGGCGCTGATGACGGCATTGACCCTCCTGCCCTCATTGCTCCTTGTGACGACCAGCTTTACGCGAATTATCATCACTCTATCGATCCTGCGTCAAGCGCTTGGCACGCAGCAGACACCGCCGAACCAGGTTCTGGTCGGTCTGGCGCTTTTCATGACCTTGTTCATCATGGCGCCGACCTTCAAGAACATCAATGAAACGGCCTTCACCCCCTATACAAATGGGGAAATTCAGATCGAGGAAGCAGCGTCCCGTGCAACCGGCACAATGAAGGGATTCATGCTGCGCCATACGCGGGAAAGCGATCTCCTGCTGATTGCCGATCTTCAGGGTGACAAAAGCTATAGCAGCCCGGAAGCTGTTCCTCTGCAAGTTCTGGTTCCTGCCTTCATGATGAGCGAATTGCGGACGGCTTTTACAATTGGCTTTCTTCTTTTTCTCCCGTTCCTTGTCATCGATATCGTGGTCGCCAGTATTCTCATGTCTCTGGGCATGATGATGCTGTCGCCAACCCTTGTTTCCCTTCCCTTCAAGCTCCTGCTTTTCGTTATCGTCGATGGATGGGCCGCCACGATTGCCGCTCTCGTCGAAAGTTTCGTGAGGGGCTAGAGCGATGCAATATGCACAATTCGTCTCGATTGGACGCGAAACAATCCAGAGCATTATGATCATCATCGGCCCGGCTTTGATCGCTGCTCTGGTCATCGGCGTCTTGATCGGCATTTTTCAGGCGGCGACCTCAATCAATGAGGCCACGCTCACATTCGTCCCCAAACTGATTATCGTTGTTCTGGTTCTGGCCCTGTCTGCCCCATTCATGATCTCGAATATTTCTAGTTTCTTCCGCTCGGTCCTCACCGAAATCGCCAAGGTGAACCGATGATCGTGCTTCAAGAAGAGATCGTGATGGGACAGCTGGCGGCGTTTCTTCTGCTGGCGGTTCGTATCGGCGCGCTTTTCGCAGCTGCGCCAGTCCTTTCGGCTTCCGCGGTCTCCTTGCCCATCCGGATCGGCCTGACAATGGCCATTACCCTCACGCTGCTTGGCAAGGTGAGCGTTCCCGAGGTCGATCTCATGTCGCCTCCCGGCGTCATGACACTGGTTCGCGAAGTTCTGATCGGTCTATCAATCGGTCTTCTGTTTCAGCTCGCCTTTGCCGCGGTTGCGATGGCCGGCGAGCAAATTGCTTTCGCCATGGGTCTTGGCTTTGCCTCTATGGTCGATCCTCAAACAGGATCGCCTTCGCCCGTGCTGACGCAATTCATGTCCATCCTGCTCATTCTGATATTCCTGATTACAGAAGGGCATCACGTTCTCTTACGGCAACTCGCAGCCAGTTATGAAGCATTGCCTATTGGGGCTGAATTCAGCACCGACATGTTCTTGGGCATTGCGAAAGCTGCTACACTTGTTTTCTCTGCCGCACTTCTGATTGCAGCTCCCGCCATTGTGCTTTTGTTCCTGGTCAATCTGCTAATCGGCTTCATGACACGTGTGGCACCCCAGATGAATATTTTCTCTGTCGGTTTCCCTGTCACGATCCTTGCGGGATTTGCCGTTTTGCTGGTTTCCATTCCTACTTTGGGTAACGGAATGAGCAATCTGCTCCAGAGCGTTGCTGGAATCGTCAGGGATCTTGTTCTGGCCAGAGGAAGCCCCGCATGAGCGAGGAAACCAGTCAGGATAAAACCGAACAACCAACCGGACGACGGCTTGAACAGGCCATCGAAAAGGGACAGATCCTGACGTCGCGCGATCTGGTCATGGCGGCTGTCCTGGTCGGCTCTGTGATCCAGCTGATGTTTCTCGGCCGGTTTCTGTTTAATGAATTGACTGGCAATTTCCGCAGCGGGCTTGATTTTGCGACACCCATGCTTCGGGATCTTCCGTTGCTGGATGTTCTGGCAGATCGCTTTCGTGGTGCGCTGTTCCTCATCATTCTCTTCAGCCTGCCGCTCGCATTGATCGCAATTGCCTGTCAGTTCAGCGTGGGCGGCCTCCACTTGATTATCAAGAACGCATCCTTCAAACCCAGCCGGCTATCGCCTGCTGCGGGCTTGAAAAGAATGTTTGGCAGTCATGGGCTTATCGAACTTGGAAAATCAATCCTCAAAGTGGTTGTGGTCGGTGGCGTTGGCTATCTTCTGCTAAAATCGCGCTTACCTGAAATTCTTGGCCTTTCATTGCAGCCATTCGAGACGGCCATGGAGAGCACCGGCTCTCTATTAATGCTTATCATGTTTGTCTTGATCGGTGCGATTGCAGTGCTGGGTGTCTTCGATATGTTCATCCAATGGCAGCAACATCGCAATCGCCTGCTTATGACCAAGCAGGAAGTCAAGGACGAGCATAAGGAGACTGAAGGGTCACCTGAGCTCAAGCAACGGATACGGCGTTTGCAGCAAGAGGCGGCCTCGCGAGGTTCTGTTTCGCAAGTCGAAAACGCGCAGGTTGTCATTGTTAACCCCACGCGCTTTGCAGTTGCGCTTCATTATGATTTCAGCGAAGGCGCGGCCCCCAAAGTCCTCTCGAAGGGGACCGAACAGGTCGCACTTAAAATCCGCGAAACTGCAGATCAGAAGGGCATCCCTGTCCTGACCATGCCGCTACTGGCACGCGCACTTTATTACACCAGCGAGATTGGTTCTGAAATTCACGCGGATCTCTATCGCGCTGTTGCAACTGTGCTGAGTTTTGTTTTCCAGGCGGGTGCTACTGGCGAATTGCCTGAAGTCGAGATTCCAGATCAACTGAAATTCGACTCCAATGGCAGACCGATGGGAGGCAAGGCATGAAAACGCCCTCCTGCTACGGCTGCGCGCATTTCAAGATCACCCACGAAACGTCAGCGCCTTATGCCTGCGCTGCCTTCGGATTTCGTTCGCGCCGTATTCCGGCGCTCGAAGTCGCATCATCATCGGGCCAAGCCTGCCAGAGGCGCGAGCCGGCCCAGAAAAGCAAGAGGAGCGTGAGGCCATGAGCAAAGCACCGAAGAAAGCGGCTGCGCCGACCGAACCTGCACCGGCGCCCGCGGCAGAAACAACACCTGTCAAGTCGCCGCTCGCCCGAAAAATCGAGAAACCGGCTGACCCAAAAAGCAAGCCGCCCATCGACGAGGCTATTGAAATTGCGCTTGCTGCGGCAAGCACGGCGGTCGATTCCGCACAAGAAATCCAGCGCCTGCGCGGTGAGGTTCAAACCTTGGTGCAGGGATCGCGTCGCAGCAACAAGATATTGTTCTACGCGACATTCCTCATTCTGGTCTTTGCCGGAGCGGGCGTTTTCGGCTCTCTGGTTTTCTTCAAACGCGCCTATAATGAATTTGAGGCTGTCGCGAAGGTCAATCGCGAAGCCTTGATCGTCTTTGCCGGTGAGATCAATGGTCTGGTTGCTGCCAGCAAGAGAATCGATGAGGCGCTCAAGGCATCGTCGCAAATGACAGCAGCCAATCAGGCCCTGAATGAGGAAGTCTCCAAAAACCTTCAGGCCCTCACGCTGGCCCAAAATGCTCTTGCCCAGAAGATTCCGCCCGCCAATCTGTACGATAAGTCCTTTTCGCAATTGCAGAAGGGAATTGACGAACTGGTCAATGCCAATAAAGCTATGGCATCGCGCATAGCTGAACTTCAGGCTCGGCCTGTTGCTCCTCCAACCCCGCCAGCGGCAACCCAAAAACCTCCGGTTCAGGCCAAGCCGCAATCCAGTGAGGCCAATACCGCTGCGCGTCAACGTGCCGAAGCTGCTCGCCAGCGCGAGATGATCCGCTTCCCATAATGGTGGAATGAATGAAAACCGAGACAAGAACTTTCGACGATCTCGTCAAGGTTTCACAAGTTGGTCGCTATACGCCGGCGGAGCGTATCGGCTTGCTTGCGGGGGATCTGATCCTGTCTTTCGGCATTTACTCGCCGAGCGACATTTCCGCCGACTCGGATCTGATTGCCAAGATCAAACGAAATGATTGGCTGTTCATCCTGCGCGGCGATGTTCCCTTTCGCCTCATGTTTGGCGAAGGTATCGAAGGCGCGCAATTCGAAAGCGCCGGGCCGGCGGAAAACATCATAGTCCCCACTGGCGTGTCGTGGACGCAATATTGGGGCGGAATGCAAACGACTGGGCAAACCATATTCGTGCCCGATACAATCTCCCCCTGGTGGGCGATTGTCGCACCTTTGCTATATGCGCGTTATCGCAATTGGCAGATGCTTGCAGCTGTTGTCCTTGTTTGGCTTGTCGCGCTCACGCAAGGGCCGGTGACCTTTGCGCTCGCCTATCTGGTCAGTATCGCCCCGGCCATGTTCGGCGGGGCATCGTTGATGCGCGATGCTCTCCAGAAGCAAGGTTTTGTCCCGCGCGGCACCTATAGTATTGCCCGGCACACGGATGTTGCTGCGCTCGAAATCATCACCTGCGAACGTTTGCGCCTCATTCGGCAAAACAAGCCGGCCGCGCCATCAGCAAATTCCGGGGACAGCGCGCCTGCTCCCGATCCGATCCATTAATCAATGGCGGGCACGTCCCGCATGAAGCGCGGCAATCGTCTCGATAATGTCAGCCGACAGGCCTGTTTTGCGGATAATCTGATCCCGGCTCTCGCCCGAACGTGCGAGATGAATGGCCATTTCCACCGTCTCGGGCGCATCGCGTTCAGATGATCGTTTCGACATTTCAACGAGTTTCATATCAGCCTGCATCTGGCGCAGAGCGGTTTCCACATTGCGGTCCCGTTCGGCGACAAACTTGTTCATCGCACCGCGCTGCTTGAGATTTTCTGAGAGCAGACCCTCTATCCGCTTCGAAAGTTCGGAAAATCTCGTTTCCCACAGGCGCTCGCGCCGACGGAACTGGATCTGCACGAGAGCCAGCGTTGCAAAGCCGCTTCCCGCGGCAAACAGAAGAGCTTCGTTCAGCATGATCCCTTGTTCCCTTCGGTTTCGCGCCATGCGGTAATTGCAAGGTCATAGGCGCGCAGCCGCGAGGCGAGCGTATGAGCAAGCTCCTCGCTCATGCGATCCAGCTCTTCCACCAGAGCGCGATCCTTTTCGGGGAACCCGCTGGCCCCCCGCGTCAGATAATCGCGCAAGGCCTCGGTCGAAGCTTCCAGCGCAGGAAGATCGGAAACGGCAATAGCCTGGCCGAGCTGCGCGAAGACTTCGCGCAGGGCCAGGAGATCGGGCTGATGCATTTCGGGACTCACCGGACTACTCCTCGGAACCGCCTCCCCGCAGCTGGGCGATCATTTGATCGGCCAACTTATCGTAATCGATCGGGTAAGCGTTGTTGCGAATAGCTGTCCGGATCGCATCGATCTTCGCTTTATCAAGCGGGGCGGCCTCGGAGCCCGGCCCCGAAGCGCTGATCTCAACGACTTCCGCCCCGATCGCAGCAGCGGCTGATGAGCCGGCGCGCGCAGGCGCCGACGCAGGCGTCTCAGCCTTGGAGCCTTTGCGGGCGCCGGGCTCGAGATAGCTCAGGTTCTGGCGAATGCCATCGATCATGGGAATACACCTCTCACATGCCCTAAGACGGTTGCTGCCGGGGTTTCTTTAGCCCCAGCGAACCGAGTGGGCGAAAAATTACATCTGGAAGACAGAAACCGTCTTCCCTCTCTCGATACGGCCCTTCAGGGTCGCCCCCGTGCGATTGTTCCGCACGGTGATGACGTCGCCCTCAAAACCATCCTGTTCGGCCCGGCCGGGGACAGAAATCTGGAAACCGGAGCCATTGGCTATCAGGGTCACATTCTCGCCCTTGCTGACCGAATGCGCCCGCGCCACATGGCGGGAAGTCAAAGCCACGCCAGGAGAAATGGACGCAAGCAGCCGCAAGCCGACAACATCCGAAATGGAGCGGATGGCGGTCGTGCCAGGGGGCACATTGACCATGCGTTCTTCAAGATCGCCGGCCGTCAGGATCGCGCCGGCTGGCAGATCGACCTTCGGGACGATGACCTGAAACTGGCTCTGGCCGGAAGCAATTTCGGGGGCGCGCATGGCACTGACTGTTGCCGGCGGCAGATTGTCGACACGAAGAACCTGCTGCCACGGACTGGGACCCTCGCAGCGGAGGGTGAAAGTCGTCCCCGACGTTCCGCGGGGCGAAACATCCACTTTCTCGCAAGCAGGAAGGCTGATGCGGGGGTCCAATGGGCCAATATTGGCCATTTGGGGAACCTCCCGACCGGTCGATTGCAACCATTCCACGAGGCTGCGACGAATATCCTCGGCACCCCAACGTTCCACGCTTTGCGCAAAAGCGGGGATGGTCGCAGCCAGAAAGACGGGAAGAAGAAGGTGAGGGCGCAAGTCCTGGCTCCTATCGCATCAAAGTTGCGAGCGCATTGGGCGGAATGCTCGGTAGCGGCTTGAGGAATTTGGCGACAGATTGCGAGGGGGTCACTTCATCGACCCTGATGATCTGCCACTCACCTCTGGAATTTGCTGTTCCCACAAGGAAATAATCACCGCGGTTCACACCATGCTCGAGGCCGACCGAAAGCATAACTTCGTCCTTGCCCGACTGCAGAACGGCTGCTCGCAAGGGCTGACAAGCCAGTTTTTCCTCCAAATCGGCGCGGATCAGCTCAAACAAAGCCCCCGTGTTGACGCGCGAACGCCCCATCGAAAAGGCCTCGTCCATGCCGAAAACAGTCCGCCGTTCGGCAAAGGAGACGGAGCGTCGGATGGTCCCGATCCGGGCCCCCGTGTAATTGTCATGCAGGCTGAGAACCGCGGTCAGCACAAGGTCGGTGACATTGGCGACCAGATTGTCCCGGCGCTCGCGTTGGACCTGAACCTCGCCGGATAGCGAATAGCCGGCCGGGCTCGGGCGGGAATCCGTCAGTTGGGCGGCATAATCATATTGGGATGAATTGTTGCGCTCGCCGCCACGGATCCGCGGCAGATGCCGCTGGTCGGCAACGCGGAATGACTCACCCTCGGAGAGGAGTTCGAGGCCACGCGAAATGCCCTCCTCAACATTGCGCTGAACCTGCCCGGGAATGCCGGGCGCGACCCGATAGGAAATAGCGCGTATGTCGAGATCGGTCCTTTTGCCGCCGCAGGTTTCGCCATCTGTCTCGCCGACAGCCTCGATGCTGACAACAAAAGCCGAGCCTTCGCGACCCTCTCTCACGACCGAATAAGTCTTGAAACGCCCATCGACCGTCGCCGTACTCTCCTCGCGCAGCACCCCTTGATTGAGGCGGCTCACGCCGCGCACGCGGCTCCCCAGCTTGCCGGCGGCATCATAAAGGGCATCCGCCAAAGCTGCTTTTCTGGCGCCCGCCAGATCATTGCCCGAAATGACCGCCCTGCCCTCACCGCGCACGACGGTCAGGCCTGCAAGCGCCGGGCTCATGCCGCAAGCGACAAAACCGATGGTCAGAAGGAGGAAACGCGAGCGCATGTTGAGCCTCACCGATAGGCCGGACGGCCGGGATGACGCCGCATGGCAGCCACTTCGGCCGCATCGACCTCCAGGACCGCCTCATAAACATCGCTGCGGATCGGCTGGATCGACAGGGTGCGCGCACCCCGCACAAGCCCATCGACATTCATGCGCAGGACATCATTGTACACGCGCCCCTCGCCCACCGATGTCTGCGCCCCGATTTCAGCGCCATAGATTTTCTCGGCCAGTTCGCGCATGGCCGAGGCCTTTGCCGCCCGAATGGCCATCAACTGCTTTTGCGCCGCATTGCGGCCAGGCTGAATAGAGGTCGATGCATAACCAATAGCTCGATAAGGCGCCGAACTTGCAGAGACGCCAGGCCGAAGGCTCTCCTCATAGGCCGTACATCCCGAAAGAAGCAGGCCGAGGGACGCTAGGCAGATCAATTTCTTCACGAGGACAACCCTCCGCAATTGCGTTTGGGATCACGGCAGCAAGAAGCGTGCCGGACCGAAAACCACTGGCACATGCCTTGCAAAACGTTGTTCCGACGGGGGGAAAACTCCCAAAAACGTCGGTTTTCAGACGCTTTGGCAAAAAAGCGTCGGAGATCCGACAGTGGAGAGATGAGTGACTGATCTCGGTTTGACATCGCGACCCCAGGCAGGCGGCGGCATGACGAAAACCATCGCCATGCCTGTGACCCTGATCGCGCTCATTCTGCTGATGGTCGTTCCGGTCCCGCCGCTCCTTCTCGACGTCTTTTTCACGATCAACATCGTGATCGCGCTCGTCATCATGATGGCGAGCTTAAATACATATCGCCCGCTTGAATTCTCGTCCTTCCCGACGATCCTTCTCTTTGCCACTCTGTTGCGCCTGTCATTGAACGTCGCCTCGACGCGCGCAGTGCTCACGGACGGACATAAAGGAACTGATGCGGCCGGTCAGGTGATCAAGGCCTTTGGTGAATTCATCACCGCCGGCAATTTCGCCATCGGCATTCTCGTCTTCTTCATTCTGGTGGTCATCAATATGATCGTCATCGTGAAGGGCACGGGCCGCGTCTCGGAAGTCAGCGCCCGCTTCACGCTTGACGCGATGCCAGGCAAGCAGATGGCGATCGATGCCGAGCTGAACGCCGGTCTGTTGACCCCTGACGAAGCCAAAAAACGCCGTGAAGACGTCACACGGGAAGCCGACTTCTACGGCGCGATGGATGGTGCGACGAAATTCGTCAAGGGCGATGCCATCGCAGGCATTATCATTCTTGTCATCAATATTGTCGGCGGCCTGCTCGTCGGCATGCTCTTTCACGATCTGACGCTCGCCAAAGCAGCCCGCGTCTATGTCACCCTGGCCATTGGCGACGGCTTGGTCGCGCAAATTCCGTCTCTCTTTCTCTCGCTCGCAACTGCCGTGATCGTCACGCGCGATTCTTCAGGCCACAACCTCACCGACCGCATGATGCAACAGCTGGGGATGGACAAGGCCTGGTGGCCTGTTGCCGGCATCCTCATCATGTTCGGATTGGTTCCGGGCATGCCCACCACCTTGTTCTTCAGCGCCGGTGCGATTGCTGCTTATGTTGCTTGGCGTGCAAGAAGCGCGGCCAAAGAAGCCGAACTCCCTGACAATGCGAGTACGCCTGAAGATGACGGCGTGGAAAAAGACACCGAGGGCGGCGATCAATTGTCGGTCGAGGATGTCTCGAACCGGGCCATGCTGATGCTCGAAGTCGGTTATGGCCTGATCCCGCTGCTTGAGGACAAGAGCAAATCATCGCTTGTCACGCGCATCACGGGTATTCGCAAGCAAACCTCGCGCGACTTTGGCTTTATCGTTCCAGCCGTCCGCATTCGCGATAATCTCTCTCTGGAGCCTAACGGCTACCGGATTACCATCGGCGGCGTGATTGTCGCCGACGACAAGGTCATCAGCGGCAAGCTGCTCGCCATCCAAGGCGACCGCTCGAATATTGCCCTGTCTGGCGAGTTGGTCAAAGACCCGACATTCGGCCTCGATGCCTATTGGATCGAGCCGCATGAGAGAACGCGTGCGCAAGCGTCGAATTACACAGTCGTCGATCCGAGCACTGTCGTTGCAACGCATCTCAACCAACTCCTGCGCCAACATATATCGGATCTGCTTGGTCAGGATGAAGTCCAGGCCCTGCTCGACCATGTCGCAAAAAGCTCGCCCAATCTGGTCAACGGAATCATTCCGAAACTCATCACTCTGGGCGTGATCACTCAGGTGCTCAAAAATCTGCTCGCCGACCAAATCTCTATTGGAGATATGCGGCGCCTTCTGGAAGCGCTGGCCGGCGCAAAAAGCCGCGAAGTGGAAGATCTCGTCGATACGGCCCGCGTCGCACTTGCGCCCATTATCGTGCAACGTGTCAGCGGCCCGAAAGAACCTCTCTCCGTGATCACCCTCGATCCAGGCCTCGAGCAGCTCATCGTTCAAAACGCCCGCGCAGGCGGCCGCGATGCCGGCATGATCGAACCGGGTCTTGCCAGGAAGCTGCTCGAATCTCTGCAGGAGCAAGGTCGCAAACTTGCTGAGGACAATAAGACGCTCGTACTTGTCACGACGCCCCTGCTGCGTCGCGATCTTTCAGCACTTGTACGCCAGGCCGTCCCGGACGGGCTTGTCCTGACATACAAGGAAGTTCCAGAAACAAAACGGATCAATGTCGTCGCCGTTATCGGCGCCTCGGAATAACAGGACATAAGCGATGTTGAACAGAATGAAAGTATTCGCTGACGACAGCGTCGAGGCCATGGCCAAAATCACCCGCGAACTCGGCGGCGATGCCCGGATCTATTCGACCCGACAGGTCAACGGCGGCATTGAAATCATCGCTGGACCACCAGACGCGGAACAGGATGAGATCGAAAGGCCCAAGCGTTTCACGCCTGCCCGAAATGCGCGCAAGGAAGAAGATTTTGCCGCCCTGCTCTCCAGCGCGCGCGCAGCCGCACGCGGAGAAGATCGGGGAGCACGTGCCGGCCGCACGGTGAAAGCAGCAGCCCCGCAGGCTCAATCGCCGGCCCAACCGGCCACGCAGTCCATTGATGAAAAGCGCATGCGTGCTTTGGAAAAATCGGTCTCGGAAATAAAGTCAATGCTCAGCTCGGACCTCATGGCCAATGGCCTGCGCGCTGCAGGCGCGACCCCCGAGCTGATTGCGGTCTTCCTCGCGCAATCGGGCGCATATGATTGTGAGAATGCCGATCGGAAATTCGGCAATTTCCTCGCTCGCCGAATTCAGCATGAAGCGCCTGCGACACTTGTCGCCGCTCCGCGCGTGATCGTGGCGCTTGGCCCCTCCGGCTCTGGCAAGACAACTTTCCTCGCTCAACTTGCCGCTCGTCTGCGCATGAACGATCCCGAGGCACGGGTGACATTCGTCAATGCAGATTCAAGTCGCCTTGGTGCTGCCGAGCAATTGCGTGCTTATGGCCGAATCCTCGACATTCCCGTTGTCGATATCGAACATGTCAGCGAATTGTCAGAATTTTCACAATCTGTCGATCCCGACCTCACAATGCTGGTTGATATGCCGAGCAATTCCGAAGAATGCCTGGCTTTGATGGAAACAATCGAAGAGAACCGTGCAGGCATGGCACAGATCACAAGGATCGGCGTCATTGCAGCAAACCTGTCCTCGGACAGTACCGGCATCATGCTCAATCGCTATCCAAATCTCGATGCTGTTGTCCTGACGAAACTTGCGGAAGCGCAACCCACGCTTGCGACATTGGGCACATTGGCGCTCCGCAAGACGCCGGTCGCCTATCTTGCAGCAACACCACATTTGACGCGCGGAATTGTCGAACCGGGAACGGATGATCTCGATCAGCTGATCCACGGCGCCATTCCTGGCATTCAGGCTCTGAATTAAGGTTTTATGGGCATGCAACCAAGCACAGCCATCGCAATCACCAGCGGCAAGGGCGGCGTCGGCAAGACAAACTTGTCGGTCAATCTTTCGCTTGCGCTCGGTAAAATCGGAAAACGCGTTGCGCTTTTCGATGCCGATCTTGCGCTCGCAAATGCGCATATTCTCATGGGCGTCAATCCCAACAAGACAGTTGTCGATGCGCTGAATGCAAACCTCCCCCTTCTGGACATATGCACCGAAGGTCCGAATGAGGTTAAGCTGATTTCAGGCGGCAGCGGCTTGACTGAAATGATGAACCTGTCGGTACAAAACCGACGGAAGATCATCCGTTCATTCAGTGAACTTTCGCGCGATGTCGATTGCCTTGTCGTCGATACGGCAGCAGGCATAGAAGATAATGTTCTTGATTTCGTCCATGCCTGCAATCGCGTGATCGTTGTTGTTGTCGGAGAACCGGCTGCCTTTATCGATGCCTATGCCTGCATCAAGGTTTTGTCGCAAAATGGCCGCGTGACACATTTCGATATTGTCGTGAACCGGGCACGCAACGATGCTCATGGCCGCGATGTGTTCAAGCGCTTCAAGGCCATTGTCGATCGTTTCCTGACGGCCAACACCTATCATGTGGCGACCATTCCGGAAGACGATGCTCTCAATGCAAGCGTGAGCCGTTGCAATCCGGTTGTTTTATCAGCTCCGGGATCACGCTCTGCCAAGGCCTTTGAGGGGCTGGCTGCCAGCATCACCGGCCCAAAGGCAACACCCATCAATGAGGATGATGAGACCTTCTTCGCACGGGAGCCAGCGCCATGAGCGGCGTGCGCGCCTATGCAGCGCAGGTCAATGATCCAAAAGAAATTGCCGAACGCGTTCGCTCACACATGCCACTTGTCCGCAAGATCGCATGGCAGATCCACGGGCGTGTGCGCGATCTTTTTGAAGTCGAAGACCTGATCCAGATTGGTATGGTGAATTTGGTCGAGGCAGCGCAGCGGTTTCAGGATACGGGACAAGCCAGTTTCACCGCCTATGCAGCCGTGCGTGTCCGCGGCTCCTTGACCGATCACTTGCGCAAGCATCTCACCCTCACGCGTCTTGGCGTGCAACGGCGAGATCAAATCCTTGCTGCCGAACGGGCGGTCAAGGAGGCGGGCGGCGACCCCACCAAGCCTGAGCTTGTTGCCGAACATCTCGGGATCACAATCGCAGAATATGAATCCTGGCGTCTAAAAGCAGCCAGCGTTCCGCGCGACAAGTCACTTGACGAAGTTTATGACGATCATTCAGCGTGGTTTGCCGATGATGGCCACACTCCTGAAAGCGCCCTCTTGTCTGGGGAAATGCGCGACCTGCTGAAGCGCAATCTTCGTAAATTGCGCGAACGCGAGGCTCTGGTGCTGCAACTTTACTTTGTTGAGGAACTCAATCTCGAAGAGATCAGTGAGGTACTCGACGTGACGGTTGGTCGGGTTTCACAGATGAAAAAAACTGCCCTGACGCAATTGCGCGGCTGGATGCAGGAAGCCTGAAGACAGATTATCAGAGCGGGCGAATTCTGATCTCGACGCGGTGATTGCGTTCGCGCCCAGCTACATCCAGCGTATCTGAAAGCGGCTTGCGGTCGCCGTAACTGACGCTTTTGAGAATCGATCCACTTGATCCCATCGAGCCGCCAAGTTCGCGCACCACGGATGCTGCGCGCGCGGAGGCCAGCTCCCAATTATCACGATAAAGGCCGGAAACGGCCCTATGGTCGGCATGGCCTTCAACCGATATTTCAGCCTTGAATTCTGCAAGCAGGCTTCCGAGCGCAGCAATGGTGCGGATGGCAGCTGCATCGAGCTCGGCCGAACCCGGTGCAAAATGAACGGCAGAACCAAGGCTCACGACAATCGTATTGCCGGCACGTTCCAGAAGGAGTTGCGAGGGATCCAGTTCGGACAGGAGTTTGCGGTAAAGATTTTCGACCGGATCGACCGGATGACCGCGACCCGATAATCCCTCTCCCAGAGTTGTTTCGATTTCAACCCGATTTTGTCGCAAGCGTGCCAGAAGCTCGTCGGCATTTTTCGGAACCTGAGATACGATATCGGCTCGCAAGGCCTCGACCTGCGGGGCCGGCGCCTCACCATGAGCGACCATCAGCGCAAAAAATGCTGTCAGCAAAAGGCCCGTATCGGCGAGCATGAGTGCCCAGGCGATCGAACGTCGCGGCTCTGCCTCATAGCGTTCGGCAATTGCGGCGCTCATCGCGCTCCCACCAATTTGAGCGCTGGAGGCGCGGCAAGCTGCGGGTTGATGGCTTCCCTGAAGTGACGGGGGCTGCCGCCGCGGGCCAGAATGCAAAGACCATCGGCTATATTTTGCATGTAGCAACGATCATCGCGCAATCGACGCCTCACGCGGGCCAACATTGGTATGCCGACGAAATTGGCAAGAACTGCGCCGTATAGGGTTGTCAGCAAAGCCAGGGCCAAAGATGGGCCTATAGCCTTTGGATCCGACAGGTTTCCCAAAACGCCGACCAAGCCGATGATCGTGCCGATCAACCCCATGGCAGGTGCGTGATCGATCCAACCGCGCCAGACATCGATTTGCGCACTGTTTTTTTCGTCGTGCTTTTCAAGCTCGCGCTCAAGGAAACGCGACAGGCTTTCTTCATCGGCCCCGTCAACGAAACGTGCGAGACCTTCAGCAAGCAATGGATCGTCGACCTGATATTTTTCGAGTGCAACCGGCCCCTGTCGTCGAGCAATGGTCGCCATATCGGAAAAGACAGCAGCCAGCGCCTCCCGGCGTTGCATCAGATCCTGCTCGGGCGAAAAGATCGTGCGAAGGGACGCGATACAGGCCCTGGCGCCTGAACGCATCAAAGTTATTGCAATTGTCCCGACCGACACGATGAGCAGAGCATAGGGATCGACATATTGGGTTACACTTGGCGGCGCGAGGACTAGCCCGGCTAACGCAAGAGCAGCGAAAACCGCGATCAATATGGGCGTTGCACGCATCTTCATATCCTTGTTCGCCCGTGGTTCTGCAAGTTCGAGGCCACGAAATTATCTCGATACACCACGGCTTTGACGAAACTGCGCGGGTGGCACATGAATTGCTCGTCCAAGACCGATCAAGACTTCTCGGAGCCCGAAAACCCATGCTCAGAATATCCCAGACCGGAATAAATGCGGCGACACGCGAACTCAGCGTGATCTCGAACAATCTGGCCAATGCAATGACGTCGGGCTTCAAACGTTCGATGGCGCAATTTTCCGAAGTCTCGGGCGCCAGTCTGGCAGCGCGGCCCGGTTCCGAAACAGGACAGGGCACTGTCACCATGGAAGTCCGCCGCTCCGTGCAGCAGGGCAACATGCAGAACACGGACAAGGCGCTCGATCTTGCCATTAATGGCGCGGGTTTTTTCACCTTCGGCGACCCGAATGCGCAAACGGGTTCGGAGCCGGTCTATTCCTATAGCCGGAGCGGCAGCCTATCCATTTCCGCAGCCGGCAATCTGATCGATCAAAGCGGGGCTCCCCTTCTTGGCGTTCCGGTCTCCGGCGGAACGGTGGGCGGCGATCCGCAGCCAATCAATCTTTCGCGCGCCGTGGGTGGCGATTTCAGCAAGGTTCAATCGATCAATGTCGATCCGAAAGGCACAGTGAGCATGACCCTTGCGGGCGGCAAGATCGTCCAGGTCGCTGCGGTCACCATCGCCAATTTCCGCAATGTCGACGGTCTCAAAAGCTCCAGTGGCACGAAATTGTCCGAAACGGGCGCTTCTGGCCCGCCTGAATTCAGCCGAGCCACCTATAATGGTGTTGGCGACATAAAACAGGGCACGCTGGAAGGGTCAAACGTCGATCTGACCAATGAAATGCTCCGGATGATCCAGTCTCAACAGGCCTATAACGGCAATGCCCGCGCCCTGCAGACGGGATCGGAAATGTTGAAATCAACGATCGAAAATCTCGGCCGATGAACAAGCTGCGGGAAAGCGGCCAATTGGCTGTGACCCACCCCCGAAGCAATAGAAAAACCTATGGAATCCTGCCTGCTTCAGGCCTAGTCTGGCGACTGGATGGGGCGGGCTGCAAGCCTGCCCGCGCCGGCTCGGGGTTCCATGGTCCTGGACTTGCCATCGCTGACACGAACACCGCCCGCCAACCTCTCGGCGGGCTTGGAATTGCGCGACCAATTTGCGCTCTCAGCGAGCCGCAAAGAACAGTCTCGCGCGCCCGAGGCGCTCAATTCAGACTTGCCGGAAGAGCCCGCAGACTGGGCTTATCAGGCATCGAAAGATGCAGCCGGTTCCACGCGTCGGATCGATTGGCAGACACAGCGCGGGGGCGTGCCCGGTGCCTATGGCGATCCTCGCAGCTGGGACCAATCGCGACCGATGCACAATCCCCGCGGGGCACCAACCGATGCGACCCCTGCCCTGACGAAACTCGAAGCACGCATCGCAATGGAGCCCAATTACGTGCACCATTATGCGAGCACGCGTTATGCAAATGTCTCCTACCTGCCATGGACACTCTCAGAGCGCCGTCAGCGTATCGACATCATGGCCTGAGGGGCTGACGCGGTGACCGAAGACGAATTCATTCGCGAGCTTGAGCGCCTGCTTGCGCGCTATCCCGAGTTCTCTTTGGCGCGCCTCGATCCGGAAGGCGGCGACATTGTTCTGCGGCGCAAATCAAGCCGCACAAGCGCACGCGCTCGCAATATTGCAGCGGCCTTTCAGGCTATCATGATGGCGGACGCCAAAAAGCCTCGCGGCGGCGGGTGGATTTGATGGTTAAAAAAATACTTGCCCTCCTGACTGGACCCTTTGCGATCGCGTTTGGCGTGGTTGCGCTCCTCGCCTTGGGCGCGGGAGCAGGCGTCATCATTGCCGGGAAAATGGCGGAAGCCGATGCAAAACGCCGCGCCGATCTTAAGGCAGCCGAGGAAGCTGCAAAGCGCCCGCCCCCACCCCCGGAACGTGTGCGCCTTCCAGATCAAGGTCCGGATCCCTTTGTCGCCCGCTATATCGATCTGGGCGACGAAATCCTGTCGAACCTCCCGGCCCGCGGTCGCGCCCTCATCGTTCAGGTCGCCTTGATGACCCAGAAGGGCGAGCGGGCCGAAAAAATGCTGACCGACAACAAGATACGCCTGCGTGCCCTCGTCGTTGCCGTGGTTTCAGAGATCACTGTCGAAGAAGCGACAGCACAAGGGGCCGTAGAGGCGCTGGCCCAGCGGCTGCTGAAGGCCGTCAACGCCGAAATCCGCCGTACCGAGGGCGCCGATCTTGTCGACGACGTCCTGATCCGACGCTATTTTGTTCAGTAAGTATCTGTAATTAAAGCTATTTCAAACTGGCACAAAGATTGCTGAGTGATACGCGACCCTAATGAGGACGTGTCACGGCCAATGAAAGCCATCGATAATCTCCTTGCACCGCATGCAACCGCACTCTCCGTCCGTCAAAAGCGAATGGAAGTGCTGGGCGCAAATATCGCAAATGCGGCAACCCCGAATTACAAGGCCCGCGACATTGATTTCGCGAGCGCCTACGGACAGGCCATGAGCGGCAGAAGCACGCTCGCATCGACCTCGACCGGACATATCAAGAGCGCGACCGGCGCCGCGCCCGACACAATGTATCGCACCCCGGTTTCTAACTCGCTCGACGGAAATACGGTTGAGCTGCATGTCGAGCAATTGCAGTT
>Ga0315905_10000384_pt1 | contig 48724 bp, 54 predicted proteins | sample LakEriMetagenome_5_FD_203522 | JGI IMG/M metagenome (GOLD analysis project Ga0315905, IMG submission 203522) | Freshwater fungal communities from buoy surface, Lake Erie, Ohio, United States - Buoy 4 MA121 | ecosystem: Environmental > Aquatic > Freshwater > Lake | place: USA: Lake Erie, Ohio...
TGAACCTTGTACTAAACTAGGAGCAACTGTTTTAAAGTTAGGAGTCATTCCTGCTACTATACCAGGTACAAAATTAAGTAATCCTGTATAATCTTTTTTATCTGCAGGTAACTCTGACAAATCGTATTTCTCTTTTGGAGGAGTAGTTTCTTCAGCAGTACGTGTAGGATATTCTGGTCTGTTAAAAGGACCTGCTGAAATTTTAGGAAGTTTATATTTATCTTGCAATCCAGAAGTATCTGCAGTACCAGTTCCAGTAGTTTCTTCAGTAGTTTTTTCTTCTTCTGGTACAATTACTTCTTCTGGTTTTTCTTTTGCTTTCTTCTTTTCCTCTTCTAATTTTTCAGTAAACTTTTCAGAATTAAAATATGTACCTAATGGAACTTTAGCAAGATCTCCAAAATTAAGTTTAACTCTAGGGTCTACTGTAGGTTTTATTGTTCTTCCAGTAATATTAATATATCCATTTTCAGGTCTGTAAGGGCCTACACCCATATTACCAGAAGGGCGAGGAAATCCTAAAGCTTCATCACTTATAGCACCAGCGTCTGCCATCCATTGACCTTCAGTTGCTAATCCTGTTTCTTGACCAAATGGTTTAAAATTTGCAAGATTTGTATTAATGTCTTGGTTTCTGTAAGGTATTCCAGTAGAACGAGTTACACCAGTATTTGCACCTGATGCTCTAGCTCCTCCAACATTTTGACCAGCATTACTAGCAGCTTCTTCCTCTGACATTACATCATCTATATATTGTCCTGCTTTTTTAGCTGCACCTGTAACTAATGCTTTTGTTCCTCCATATATTCCTGTAAGAGCTCCCATTCCCCAGTTTAATATATCTGCATCTTGTTCTTGTTTAATTCTAACAAAATCTTCTTGAGCTTTTTTACTTTGCTCAGTCATTACGTACCCACTTGACTGAGGATCCCAATAAGCATCTACCATAGATCCATAAGCTCCTGGTATTTGAACTATTTTTCTTTGAGTTCCATCTACATTAGTAGTAACCTGCCCTTCTTTTTTTTGAGTAGGAGTATATGATAAATTAGTATTATACTTAACTCCTTGAACACCTCTTTCTGCAAAAGGTTTTACAAATTCTAATGGTACTGTATATTGATCAGATTTAGCAGCATTATATAATACTTCATCATTTCCTCCAACTAATGCTGCTACTAAGTTTCCTCTTCTTTCTTTTACATCTTTATAATATCCAGTTCTGTAAATTTGTTCACCTGCTCTTTCATAATCTCCAGTTACAATAGCTTCTTTAGTTTCATTAAAATCTTTAAGTTTATTAGGACCTAATCCATAAGCTAATTCAATAGTTCCACTCTTTACAGAATCGGGTAATGCTTCCCATGTATCTTTTCCAATCCAATCTTGTGCAATTTTTTTAGAATTTTCATAATCTGTTTTAGCCCAAGTTTCTACTTGTTGTTTTGTGACATTTCTAACATTTGCAGGAAGAGAATTTAAAGTTGGATAATTACTTTTAGTATATGCATTTCCTTTAGAATCTACCAATAAATGTCCATGTCCTACAGTCCAATATCCTTTACTATCTACATAAGGAGTAGTTAATCCATTTGGTCCAACACCTTCACTTGCATGAATGCGAAGTAAAGTCATTTCATCTAAATTTGGATTATCTTCTTTTTTACCACCATTAACATATTTTAAAGGACCACCATATTTAGCAAATTTCATCCCTTTAACTTCATTAGGGTTTCTACCTGCTGCTGCTTCTTGAGTTAAAGCAAGTTGCTGTATTTCTTCTCCAGTTGCTCCTGATTTAATTAGACGTTCATGCGCTTGAGCATAAGTTTCCCCATTAGGCAACTTTAGTGTAGCTGAAAATACATACTTGTCATCATGTATTGTTTCATCACCTTCATATTCAATATTAGGTTCTTTAGGATCAACCATTCCTCCTTTTTCATGAGAATTACCAAGAAGTTTAACTGCATTTTTTCCTATAGGTATAGCAATTCCACCTTTTAACTTTTTAATAGCTCCTCCGTATTTAGCAACATTAAACCCAGTATTAGCATCATATTGAGTCATGCTACTAAGTGTTGCATTATCCATAGCATTAGCAGTTTGAGTCATCGCTTTTAACTGCGCTTCTCTATTTCTTTTTTCAACTACAGCAGGATCTAAATTTTCATCATAAACATTTTCTTCTCCGAATAAAAGTTTTTTACCAAATTTTTTATTTCCAATTTTAAATCCTCTTTCATCTTCAGTTTTAGTCATACGACGTTGATGTTGAGCTTTAATTGCACCTACGCCTAAACCTACAGCTGCTCCAATTGCCATTCCTAATCCAGTACCTACTCCAGGTATTGGAATTGCTGATCCAATAGTACCACCAATAGTAGCACCTCTACCAGTACTTTTAGTTAATTGGGCATTATATTCTTTACGAGAGTATTCAGTATCATCATAGTATTGACTTCTATTTTCTCTTTTCATTTGTTTATCATCAGCTTTATTTAACTGATTAGAAATTATAGTACCAGCAATTTCTGGAGCTGCAATTAATGCTGCACCTCCAACTGCTTTTGCACCTGCTTGTAATCCTGATTTTGCAGCACTTTGAACTACAGGAGAACTTGCTCCAGATGCAGCCCATGAACCAATATTACTACTATAAGTAACAGGTTTAGCTGCAGCCATTGCTGCATTTGTAGCTTGTTGAATTTGAAAACCAGTTTTAGCAGCTTGAACACCTGCTGTTAATGCAACTCCTAAATTTTTATTTGCAGTATTTTTAACTTGTTGAGTATTAGCTTCTGCTACAGCAGTTTGTTGTGCTTTTTCTTCTTGCTTTCTTTTTTCAGATGCAGCAGTTTGATCTTGTAAATAATCTAACTGTCTAGCCATTTGATCTCCATAGATAGCAGTCATTCTTTTAGCTTTCTCTTGTTCTTGTGCATCAAATTGATTTTGAAGCATTGCAGTAGGAGGAGTTGAAGCTTGATAAGTGACATTGTCATTAAGATACAATTCTTTTTCTACGTCTGTATAAGGTCCACCATCTACGAATTTACGTTTGCGTTTAGTGGTATATTTAGAAGCTAGTTTAGATTTAAGTTTAGCCATTATCTTGAAGATTTACGAAGTGTAGCATTCGCTGAATACAAATTTACTAAATTATTATTACCTTGCCCAATTAATCTTATAGCAAAAAACTTAGATACAAATTTCTTTTGTTCAAACCAAGGTTTATTTGTATCAAGGATATTAGGATTAATAATACCTTCATCTATAAACATCAATTGTTTTTCTGGAGTTTGAACATTAGAGTTAAATGCTCCAGAGATATTATATTGATTATCAGATAATTCGTTGCTTTTAGAGTATTTAACCAAGTCTCTAAAATCATTAAACATCCAAGAACCTTCTACTTTTCTAATATTGTTAAGATATTCAAAATTAGTTAATCCTGAATTTTGGTAAGTGTTATAGATGTAAAACTGTTTAAAAGGAAGTTCAATATTATAAGTATTAAACTTATCTTTCAACATTGTTGCAGATTGTTCTAAAGCAGTTGATCCTGTTTCATCTTTAGTATATACATCTGCAATAAAGTTTACAGAAGATAGTACTTTAGTTAAGTCTGGAGAATCGTTTACAACAAATTCAATTTCATAATTATGATTAACATTATAAAACTGAGCTCCATTAGTTGAATTGTGTTTCCAAATTCTAAATGCATCAGGTGCAGGGTTTGTTACAAATGAATCAAAACTAAAGAAATATTCAGAGTTATAAAAATACCAAGGAGATACATAACTATGACGACTAGTCCAAGATTGATTGTCTGGATAATAAGATACAGTCCAACCATTTTCTTTAAACCAGTAGTTATCATTAGATATATTGATTAAATAGTAAGTAGCTGTTGTACATTCTATTGAAGTTTCTCCAGTAGTTTGAAGAGTAATTTGTTTTGTATATATAGCCCAGTTTTGAATTTCTAATGTAGCAAATTCTTCTACTAATGCTTGAGTAAATATAAATCCTCCTAAGTTAGGATCGTACCATATACCTGCGACAGTAGGAGCTAAATAAGCTGAAGTAAGTAAAGCAGATCCATTAATAATTCCAACTCCTGTACCTTGAGGAATATTGTCGTTATTAAGTACATTATATTCAGTCTCTAAACATCCTTCAGGATCAAAATTATAATCAACTGCATTAGGAATAAAATAATCTTTAAGCAATAATTTAAGAGTGTCAGAATAAACTAACTCACGTTTACTAATAATAAATCTTTTAAATAGTGGATCGTAAGTACTTACAAATCCAAAGGATCCTGTTGGAGCATCTAGATTAAGATAAGGTATAGTATCTAAATTAATTGGATATGGATTAACTTCACTAGTAGTCTCTAAAGTATATGGAATATTAAGCCTAAACCAATTCTCCATACCTTGCTGACTAATTTCAGTTAATTTATCAGTTAATAAAAATACTTTCTTTTCTTTTCTAGATACATAAGTATACCCGTATTTACTGATGATTGAAGAGTGTTTATTAAAACTTCCTCCATGTCCTTCAGCAGCAGTTACAAGTTCCATAGGTTCTTGAGCAAAAATATCTCCTGATCCAATGAATGCTTCTGTAGCATCTCCTAATTGAAGGTTTTGTTTACCAGTAGTTTTATATAAAGACTTTTCAGTGTGGATAAATAGAAGACCATTTAATGCTACTAGGTTAGTAATAGCTCCTTTATTTTGAGAAAAGTCTTTGTATTGTAACGCTAAGAATGATCTATAGTTGTCATCAATTCTTCCATCTTGTACATTAGATCTAATTACGCGAGATGGGAATGCTGTTTCAATTTCTCCTTTCTTTGGGAATGGAATAGTAGTTTTTATATCTTGTAATGCAGAATAATGATCTTCATACAAAAGATGATCTTGTTTAGTTAAATCAATTGTAGGAGATCTAAATATAATTTCAGCTGCATTATATCCATCAAAATATAAACTTTTATCTTTTCCTACTCCTTTAACAACATCTCCTGCATGTCTAAAGTTTAGATTATCATCAGATTCTACAAATACTGAATATAAAGTTGTAAACGCTGCAGGAATTTGTCTTTCAAAAAAGTTTCTTAAACTATACATTGAATCAGGATATTGACCTGCAGTAAATCCTGTATGACTATATTGCAAACTAATAAAATGCGTATATAAATTAAATAATGAAAAATCAATTACTGGCCAAGCATCTGATCCATAAGTACGTAATACTCTTTGATTCATAAATGCTACTGCTCCTAAATAAGTATTTGATGGAGATATTGGTGCAGTATCTGGATTAGTAAAACTAATACGTTCAGGAAGAGACATTTGATCCCCAAATCCATCACTAATTGTTTCTAATCCTCCTACAAGAGGGTAAGGATCATTTAATACATTTTGAACTAAATAATGATTAGGAAAATCCATACTAGTCATTCTATAAGTATGACGAGCAATAAATGTATCTCCTCCAAAAATATGTCCAGATTCAAATCCTGAATAGTAATTATTGTTATCAGCATATGTAGATAACTCTGTACTATAATTAGGAGTATTTTGGAATGCAAAATCTAATAAAGAGGGATCATATAAATCTACACAATTAGGAGCATCTTTAGTAATAGTAATTTTAACTGTAGACTTATAACCATCATCTCCTAAATTAAATGCTAAATATGCAGGATCTACTGATCCACAAACTATAGTTCCAGTAAAACTTGCATCTCCTGATGAAGTATCTAATATTATAGGATCTCCATCTCCTAATATTAATGTTGCATCTGAAACAGCATTTACAACAGATCCTCCTAAAATAACAGTATAATTATAAGTTTCTCCTTCAATTAATGAATCTCCATTTTCATCTGTACACGCAAATTCAATATAAGGAAGATAAAAAGAATTAGTATTATATGCAAGTGTTACATGTCCTGCCGCACTTGTTGCAGTAATATTTTCTTCAATAGTTCCTACTAATTCATAATTAACAATTTCAATACAGTTTAACAATCCACCAATTGCTCCTGTATCTAAACTAGATTCACTAACTTGCATTGGATGATAATACCCAGTCCAAACTAATTGTTGGTTATCAAATGGATTAAAAACATCAGTTTTGTAACTATGAAGATTTACTAAAAATATATTAGCTTTTCCTCTTTGAAATCTAGCATCTGAAGAGTTTTCATCTTCAGGATTTAATGCTGTTAATATAGATCCTGAACTAGATATTGTATCAAAAGTTGCAGATCTATAATCTGTATTATCTGGAACATATCCTAATAATCTAGGAAGACCAGATTTTAATGCTAACGCTATTCCACTTTCTCCTGCATAATTATCTAAATATTCTGCTCCATGAAAAGAATCAGCATCTGTAATTTTTAAATAACTTAATCCATTAATATAAGTAGCACCATTATTAGTAATAGCAAATACATTAGAAAGAGCTCTAGGTTTAAAAAGATTTACAAAGTCGTTACTAGAATTTTCATAATTATAGCAATTACTTTCATAATAAGCATTATATCTAGCACCTATCATTAAGTTAGCTTTAAAAAACTCTGGACCTCTACTAGGAGCAAGATCTCTAAAAACACCAGTACTATCTCCTGAAGTATATTTTCTAGAAACTTTAGTTGTTAAGTTATTTAAATCTGCAGTTATCCAACTAAATTCGTCAGCTGTACTTTGTCCAGTTAAAAAGAATAAATAACCTGGTACATATTCTAAGTTATCATTTTCTCTACTTCCAGGATCTCTTGTTACATTTCTAAACATACCATTATACTGGTGCATTGTAACCATTGATTGGATACTAATATAATCTGCAATGCTTACATTAATCTTTTTTCTAAGCATTGTAAAGTCATGAAACTTAATAACAGGACTTCCTAAGTAATCTACATTTTCTTCTAAATCATTATCAGCATAAAAATAAAAATTTCCAAAAAAAGATGTATTGTATTTAATATACGAATCTTGTCTTTCTGTAAAAAGGTCTGAAATATTTGCATAAAAACTCCAGTACTTACTAAAAGGTCCTTGTTTTTTAGCACTAAGACTAAGTTTAGAATATGAAAAGAATCCATTATTTCTAAAGAAAGATGGATGTGCTAAAGACTGTCCAAGAATTGTTTTATTTTCTACAGTTCTTTTAGCATAATAAACTTTAAATCCTTGTACTTGCTTAAGTATAAATTTAGGAATACGAATATTTTTAAGTTTAAATCCTAAAATATTAATTGTTTCATAGAAGAATGATGTTTGATTTACCATATCATTCCATCCATTAGTAACTGTTCTAAGGTTTACAAGTAAACTATTTTCTACATGTCCTTGAGGAGCACCTGATCCTGGAATTTTTATTCTATATAAATGTGTTCTATCTAATTCAATAAATGAAAAATCAGGATTTAAATTACTAGGAAATTTATGGTGACGAACCATTCCTTCTTCTGTACTATATAAAGCATTATCAGTATCTACAGCTTCTCCTGTAGAATTTACTTCGTATAATTTAAAATCATCTGTTCTAGGATAAGTTTCATTTTCATTCATCCAATATCCCATAGAATATTCATCGTCAGTTCTTTCTCTATCTGGAATAACTTCTTTACTTGTATCATATACTTTATTGTAACGATAATCTCCTAAACGCTCTTTTAAATCAAAATTTTGTAATGAGGAATATCTAGGATTATTATTTCCATCATACTCTGTAATAGTTAACCATGGAGCATAAGAATCATTTGAATCTCCGTCTTCTCCAACTGATCGATTATTATCTGCAGGAGTAGAATAAAATGCTTGTATACTTGAAGATGGTCTACCTGGAATATGATAAGCATAAGTTTCAGTACCATCATTAAGTACAAATGAAATATATAAAGCATATACTTCACCTCTACGATATGATTTTAGATAAGATGCAGTATATTGATTTTTATACCCTCCCATTCTATTAGTTTCTGTAGCAGGATAGTAAGTTCCAGGATCATCTTCATCTTCAGTCCAGAAATACGCATCTCCATCATATATTGATGTTAATTGATACTTATTGTAATAGTTAGTATTGTATCTATAATCTTGAAAGTTTGGATCATAAGGATCGTCATACTTTTTAAAGATTCCTGTATATCCGTAATTAATATTTATATTATCATATACTCTGTTATCGAATCTTTTAAGTTGTTTAATTACTGGAATAGTTTTAATATTACCTGCAAATCTTTGAAATCCGATATCTTTACGAGCAGTTAAATTACCAAGATAAAGTTTATTATCTAATTGAGTAATTGTTTTAGCACTTAAATAAGTAGCTCTATCTAATACAATATTATCTACTGAACTAATCCCATAGTTTTCATTTCCAGTAAATGTTATTGTTCCTAAAAGTTCAGTAGGTACTAATGGAAGTTTATAAGCAGTCCTTGTATTACCTGATACTTTAATAATGTAAGGAGCAATATAAGGGTAGTTACTATCATATAATGGAAAATCTTGAGATCCCATAGTATCACTTCTCCAAGAGTATTGCCATTGAATAGCAAATGCTGTTTGAGTGTTAGCTGGCGCTCCACTCATATGTTCAAAAGGTGTTACTGGAGTTATTCCATTATCTAAATAATTACCTTTAGGAATATAAACAGGTTGACTTACAGTGTATACATTAGTTTCAGTGTAATCTTCTGTAGCATATGCTAAACATAAATAGTAAGCACCAGTTTCAAGAATCCCTCCTTTAATAAGTTTATGATCTTTAATTACAGGAATTTTTTTAGTAGTAAGGAATAGATTTAAATAGTCTACATGTTTACCAGTAAATGTTCCTTTTTTACCTGGAATTCTTAAATACAAAGAAGTAACAGGTGCACCATTTTTAAGATTAGCTAATTGTCTAGTAATATTAAATGTACGAGGAGGATTGTATTCATCAATATATTCAATGTTAGTAGGACCATCTACTTTTACATTTTTATAGTTATCTGTAAAGTAAACAATAACATCTCCATTAGCAGCTACTCTAGCTTCTCCAGTAATAGGATATTCAGGACTAAAATTTAAATGCCCTGTATTAATATCATAATACTCATTTTCTGGATTGTCAGAAGTAGCAAATAACAATGTCATTAAATCTCCTTCTGGATCAAATAAATAAATATATGAACTTGAAAAATCACCAGTCTTATATAAAGTAGAGTAGAACAATAAGAACTTATTATCAGGCAAAAGAATTGACCCGTTAATTTTTCTGTCTTGTCCTAATATTTTTGGAATAGATTGATCTATTTTAACACTTGCTTGAGATGCAGTATTTCCATATTCAGTAGAAATAGAACCTTTATCTAAATTCATAACCATATTCAAAGCATCTCTATGAGTGCCTTGTGGTTGATCTACTAATCCTGAATCTTTATATAATCCTTTTAAAAACTTCATAGTGTTCCGTAATTATTATAACGCCCTCTGTCTAAATTCTCTCTTGTGTTTAAGTTTTCAAATCCTGTAGAATGTCTATTGATATTTGGAACTAATCTAACCCATTGATTCAAGAATGATTCGTATTTGTCAATACTTGGGTAATTAGCAGCATTTCTAGCTTGAGTGCAGTAGTATCTCCACTTTTGATCAGCAAAATTGTAATCCATTCCATTCATAGAAGGAGTATAACCACCTAACATCATCTGCTTATACACATACCAAAACATAGCTTCTTTATAGCTAATATCATCTGGTACCATAGGATAACAATCTTCATCTAATGGAAATGCTGTGTAACTTAAACAAATAGGACCTTCTTTAAAAGAAGTCTTAATGTATCCTCCGTCTACAATATAAGTTTCTTTGCATTTAATAAATTGATTTACACAATTATCACAGTGAATTCCTGCAGGAAATGTAGATGTTCCATATTGTAATGGAGATAAAGTGTTATCGGCAGATAAATACAAGTTTTCTAATACTCCAATACGTGCATTTATTTCACGCAGTTGATAGTTATAAGCAATTTTATCATCAGGGTCAGATACTACCTGTGCATTTAATGCAGTTAATTGTGCTACTAATTCTGTTAATTCATTAGTTATTGTAGGACTAATAACATTGTTAATAGCAACTTGATTAATATAATACAAATCAGATGGCATAATTACTTTGTAGTCTACTACATTAAGTACTTTACCTTTTTGCACAAGTTGCGGCGTTGCTCCAATGTGCTCTAAAGCTTCACCTATCCACTCAATAGAATCATCAATCCAGTTGTCCCCTGGAGGTTTAAGATCACGCATGATCTTTCTTACTATTGCTTTACTACTTGTTAATCTGTATACCATCTTTTTTAAATCTTAAATAAGCCAAATCGTCTTTGTGAAGTAAATCAACTAGTTTCTCTTTGTTTCCTTTCTTACCACGAGTAGGAGAAAATCTATATACTGTTTTATTCTTTACTTTACATTTAGATTTAGTCCAATGATATTTGCAATAAAACTTATCAGTATAATATACTTGATATTTTTCACCTTCACCAGTAGCACTATCGTAGAGTTTAACTCCTTGCTCAACTAACTCTCTTTTAAGTTTATTAGTCTCTCCCCAGTCTACTGTTAATTTACCTGGATAGCGTTCTATCCTTCTAATAGATATGGTCCCCATATTAGAACCCATATCAAATTCGTATCCATCTAATACTAAATCAAATAGTTTAATATTAAATTCTTTGCAGATATCTTCAAAAAGCTTTCTATCTACTGGATGTTCTGTTGTTGTCTTGTAAAATGAATAAGCTTCTTTAATTGTTTGCGATTGTTTCTGCATTCAATTAACACTTTTTGCCACCCATCATTTTCTTTTTACCTGCAGCAGCCATTTCTTGAAACTTAGATTTGCCGTATTTTTTACGACCAACACTAGCAGCAATTGCTTTAGCAGATTCTTCAGACTTACCTTCACCTTTCATTTTGTTAACCATTTTAGCAAAACGGCCACCACCACCAGGTTCCATAGTCTTCTTACCACCTTTCTTATACTCCATCTTACCACCCATCATCTTTTCATCTTCTCCACCTTCTTTTTCTTTCATAGAAAAATTAACACCAGGTGCTCCGAATTTAATCTCTTTGGAATCTTCCATAAAAGATTTTTTACCGCCTTTTTCATATTTCATTTTCATTTTTTCTTCTTTTTTAATTTTACGTTCTTGCTCTAACATTTGTTTAGTAGGTTTCTTTTTAGAACCTTTGTTAGCGCGAATATTATCCCAAAGACCTCTTTTAGAGTATGAGCCGTCAGCTCTTTTAATTAGTTTGCTCATTGTCTTTATTTTTTAAAAGTTCTCTTTCTTTTCTAGCGGTTAACGCTCTTTCTACGTTAAACCATATAAGTGTAATAGCACCAATAACTCCTAGAATCCAGGTAATAGCGTTAGAAAACATAGCCCATGTCCATGTTACCCATGCTAAATTTATTGTTGCCCACTCTAGGTGCATTGCTTGTTCTTTTATCTGACAAATTAACTTTTCCATGATTTACCAATTTGAGCAACTACCACATCTCCAAACTCTTAAGGCTTTATTAATTCTAGAGTTAGGATCATTTGCTGTTTTAGCAGACGTTAATCGTTTTTTCATTCCACACATACGGTTACAAAAAGAATCTCTTCTTTTGCCACCTTTAGGTTGTGGTGCTCCTAATTTAGAACCAGGATTAGCTGCACGATAACTTGCTCTACCTTTTGCATTTAATCCTCCTTTAGGATTTTTACCTTCTGATCTTTGCCAAGCGGGTGATGCCATTTTATTTAATCAATTTATTCTTTACTATTTTGTTGTTGTGGTTGTCCACTGTATCCATCTGATCCTCTATCTAATTCTGTATCACTTACACTACCAGCTAATAATCTTAATTCTCCTCCTGCAATTCCTGATACAATTCCTTGTACCATATCCATTGGCATTGGAAATACTTGAGTTCCATCATAACATGGTGTTCCGTTGCAATCTAAAAACTTTCCAATTTCTTCTGGATCTTCAAAGATACCACGAAGATTGACAGTATCCATACCTTCGGGATTAATTATGTACAAATAATCTTCTAGCATAAAAGCTTTCTTAACTTTTGACGTATATTTATCATAAGTTAAGAAGTTAACTTCATATGGTTTGATTAATTGAATTCTACCATGACCAGTAACATCTCCTACAAAAGTAATTGCTTCTTCAAAGTTAAATCTAACTGTACGAGGAATCTGACGTTCAGATCTATAAACAGGACATTCTATTGTAATATTGCAACATTTACTTGCATCAATCTGTTCTAGTTTAATGCATCGCAAGTCTTGTTCTAAGTGTCTAGTAACTAATCCATTACGAGCATAATCTCGTCGAATAAGCATAGCACGATAGTACTTGATGTTAAATTTAAGTTGAGATAAACTTATAGGATCGTCTTGGCTTGATCTACCTCCTCGATATAAGTTTCTAATGTTGTAAGCAATTTCGTCTAAAGTCATGGTTAATCATTTAATATACTACACTGTAAATGTCCTTCGTATCCTGTTTTATAATTCCATATATAAGCTTGAGCTGCACGTTGGGCTTCATAACCCATTTTCTTGTGCCATAAATCTGCAGGACAAATAGATGGAATAAATCTTACTTTAATTCCTCTGTATTCATTAACCATTTCTTTATGTAAATGCCCACAATGCACTTCTCTAAATTTTGCATTAGCGAACAACAAAGGTTGCTCAGTTGCCATAATCAAAGGCAAGTCTGCAGCTTTTTCATTGTTACCGTGAGTGTACATAATTAAGTTAACTCCAAAGTTAAAGTATTTTCTTGAATTTTGAGCATTATCTACTGATACATTTTCGTCTTTTTTGTACCAAGCAGATAATACTTCTCCCACATAGTACATTCTTTCATAATCGTGATTACCTTGAACAACTACTACATGTACTGGAGCAGTTTGTTTTAAGTAATCTACGGCCTTAACTAATAACTTCCAATATCCTTGAAAGCTTCTCATCCAATGAATAGAATCGTGTTGTGGTGTGCCTGCTGTTGTTGTGTAGTTTATATTATCTGAGTTTAAGCCATCATTACCTATAGGCAGTAATATTTGTTTGATTTCCAAACCTTTAGCTTTTTCAAGAAGCTCTATTACCATATCCATATATAATTGCTCAAACTGTTCTAAGTTAGTATCAGTTAATTTTCCATAATGAATGTCTGGAATTGATATTTCTAATACTACTGGGTTTTTTTCTAATGGTCTTGCAGTTTTTAAACTAACAGGACTATGTTCTTCTACAAACTTTAAAAAGTCTTCTTTTAATGCATCAGGACTAACTTGCTCGTTAGTGACTACAGAAAATCTAAAGTCACCTCCCATGTTTTGCCAGTACTTAACTGACTTTACTTTAATTTTATCAATACCGTTAGCTTGTAAAAAATCTTCATAATCTTTTTTAGTAGCTTCACTAAGTTTTGTATTTTTAGTTTCTCCAGAATTATAATGCTTAATATTATTAATAAGCAATATTTTTCTAGCAGACTTTCTAGCTTTTTCTGCTAAAGCAACATCTACATTTAAAACCTTTGCAAGTGTATATTTAGATCGTTTAAAAAACGAGGGATTAGCTAAACAATATTTTACTACTTCTTCAAATTGCATTTAATTTAAATTTATAATATTCATATTCTGGAAGATTGACTAATGGTTTAAATTTAAACATAACCATTTCTAAATCTGTAATATAACTTATGGATTCTTCAGTAGAATAATATTCTCCAGTAACATCATCAGTCATTACGACTAAGTAAAGACCTCTTGTGCATTCTCTACTTAATGCTACTTCAGCTTCTTCTATGGTTAAATATGCTATTTTCATTATTGTCGTCCTAAAGCAGTAACGTAAGTATTAATAATAGTATTTAGTGTAGTAATTTGAGATAAAGTTAAAGATCCTGTTCCTATATAACTTATTGCAAATCTTCTACCTGCACCATTAGCATTTGAAAATGAACCAGGTACTCTTAAAACAGAAGTAGTTGGAGTGGCAGTTCCATGAGGAGCTGTAAGTATTGAAGTTCCATTTTTATATAAAGTAGAACTTACACCAGAACCTGTTCCTGCTGGAATTTGTAAATGATATGATCCAATAGCATTAGTATTAGATACAGTTGTAGTTGAAGTAGTATATAAAAGTAATGTAAGTAAATTACTTGTATTTCTTAATTGAATATATGTAGCTGACGAAGTATTAGAAGCGGCTATAGCTACATCATAAGATGCAGTATTTGTATCCTCATTACAATAAAATCCTATAAATCCACCTGATCCTGCTATTGCAGCAGCTGTAAAACCTGTATTTAATCCAGCATTAAGTGCTATATTAGGATCTAATCCTAATGTACTATATGTAGCACTTCCTACTGTCCCTAATGCTGCATCTAAAGAATATGCATAATTAGTTAAAATAGTTCCAACAAAAGGATATACTGTAATTAAATTTAATAATCCATTATTATTTAAATTATTAATTAATTGATTTACAGCATATATCTGAGTAGTATCTGTTAGTGAAATAGTAAATTTAAATCTATTAGTCCAAGGATGTAAACTTGAATCAAACGTATATAACGATCTACTTAATATTCCTTGATATGTACCTACAATATTATGTAGTGTAAGCATTTCAGTACTAGTTAATCCATCACCTACAAAGAAAAATGAAAAAGTATTTAATACAGTATTTTGTGTAGCAGAAGGAAGTAATCTCCAGTTTGATCCAGAAACAGTTGATCCTGGTGTAAATGGTGTAAGTTCTATTTGATTAGTAGCAGTTTTTGCAGTTCCACTAAGAATTGATACTACTTTAAAACCATTTCCTCCTAAAAATCCTGTAGCATATGGTACAGCACCACTTCCAGCAAGATTCCCCATTGCTGAATAAAAAGGAGTATTAGAACCTGATGTTGTAACACCTATTCCATTTCTACCTGCTGATGAATTAATACCATCTCCCATAATCCAACCATTTGAATTATTATAGTGGGTAGTTCCATAATATCCAAAACTTGTATCGGTAGGAGAATCTGCTGCACTTGTATATGCTGATATAGCTGAAGATGCTACACCTAATGTAGTTCCACTTATACCACCTGAACTATGCGTAATACCTGAAAATGTTAATGGATATAATGCAGTATTTTTAAGATTAAGAGCATGAGCTGTTGCATTACCGCCTACAAGAGGATATATAACTTTCATCTTAGTCCATAATCCTTCATTTTTAAGATTATCAACTAAATAATTAATAGCTGTTTGTTGAGTAAAATCAGTAATACCACTAGCAACAAAAAATGCTTGTGCATCATCTGACGCATTACCACTAGAACCTCTTTGAGATACAGTAATTGTTGAAAGTCTTCTATCTGGTGCTGAATGTAACATTAGAAATCTCTTTGGAATACTAAAATATTAAGTTCTGTGCCTGAAGATAACCCACTATCTACTTTAAATTTAAGAGTATTCCCAGCTTTTAGTGGTATATAAAAATTTTGATCTCTATCTAAGAACCTATAAATAACTTGAGAACCATCAGATGATTGAAGTAATCTATAAGGATTAGTTGTAGCCGTACCCTGACCTGCTTGTATTGGGGCAGCACCTAATATTTTTTTAATAGTAAAATCAGTAGTTCCTGTATTAATATATAAAGTACCAAGTACAGAATTTAAACTAGTACTTGTTATTACTATATCATACACCCATGAATCTTCTGTACTACCTGTTGCAATAATAGATGTTGCTCCATTTGTGTTTATGGTAGTTTGTGTGTATGTTTGACCTGCTAAAAAGTAACCTGTAGTATTTTTTGCCATAGTTTTATATTTTTATCCAGGAAATGCCCCCATCCATGTCATACCTGCTGGAATTGGTTTAGTTTCCCATAAATTATTACTTGTGTTATATTGTAAAGTATCTCCGTTATTAGGATTTTGAGCTGCTACATCATGTATCTCATCCATCTCATAGCCATTCTGCACCCTAACATACATACGTCCAGCGTTACCATTATTAGCTGTGGTTACAAATCCGAGGTAAACCAAATGGTTAGGAGCGTGAGGTTTTACTCTTGTTACGCTACCAGGTGTATCCCCTAAATAAACAGCGTCTCCATCTAACCAACCATTTGATGGATGAAATAAACCTAATCCATCAAGCTGACCATTAACCATTATTAAACCTTTTTGGTTTACTCCTATAGAAGTAGATACAACTAAACCAACCGTTTGTGCTGAAGTTGAATCTCCTGTATTATAGGCTAATTTAACAGTTAATCTATCTCCTTGCCCACCAAATGCATAAACAGGTTGTCCTTTAGTTATAGCTACAGAATCCTTATTTGTGACATATGCAAGTAATGTGTTTGGTGCAGTTCCAATAACTTGGAATCTATTCGTGCTTGAATTGTACACACACAACATCTCTGCACCATCAATTATATCCCCACCTATTAACGCTCCATCATTATTTCGATATAATGGAATAGCACCAAGTGAGTTAATGTTTAATGTAGCTACTCCTGTATTACCTGTTGTAAACCTAATCAAGTAAGCATCCGCATCATTGTATCCAGTAACTCCTGTAATAGTTGTAGTATAGGTATCAGTTCCTGAAGCTGTTCCATGAGCTATTCCTCCACCAGTAGGTAAAGTTCCTAATGTTCCATCACCTTTAATATATTGTGTATCTGTTCCACCTGTAGGAGGAAAAGCTGTTTCTTGTATTGAACTATCAGGAAAAGTAATTCCAGTAGCTGTTACAGCCATTGAACTTGGAATAGTACTATTATTAACTGTTAATTGATTATATTCTAATAAAGAAAATATTGTTTCAGCATTGTTTTCAACTCCAAAAAATGCTGGTGACATTTCAGTATCATACGTTCCATCATTCATTGTGATACTATTCACACCAAGATTAACATCACCAGTAGCTCCTGTATAAGGAACTTTATCATCTAATGCGTTTTGTAAATCTGTTTGATCTGCAGGATCTCCAGTAATGTCTCCCCAAGTTGTTTTAGGGAAAAATACTTTAAAGTAAATACTACCACTAGTCGGATCACTAGTAATTACTGCTCCTATTATAATGGAAGTAGCTGGTTTAGTAGTAGTAATATTTCCATTAGTACTTAAATAAAGTAAAGCGCCATCACTGTAACTAGATGAATTAATATTTTGAATAGATCCTTCTAATAAAACTTCTCCATAACTACCAGGACTAATAGAAGATAAAGTATATCCTAATGGGTATTCAACAGCATCAGTATTTGTATTTGATGCTAATACAACTCGTTTACCTTTTACTACTACAATTTTATTAGTATCAATAGTATTACCAGTTCCATTATAAACTTTTATTTTACTACCGTCAGATATAATCATTTAATCTTACTTTAAGTGTTACGTGTGTTACTATATCGCTAGTTATTTTAATTTGAGTATATCCTGCTATTTCATCTTCTACATTGATAGTACTACCATTACTAACTCGTACAATAGTTAAATTAGCATTAGTATCACTTTTAACTATCTCTTTTAATACGCAAGTATATGGTACCGTAAAGTTAATATAATCTGTAGTTTGAAAGTCAAAATAATACTCTCTATTTAATCTAAGGTCATCAATTAATGGTCCTAATCCTCTAGTGTGTAATTCTATTAAATACAGAATTCTTTCTGTTTTAGTAGAATACGGATTACTATCAGTAGCATAAAGATATGGGGCTGTATTAATCAACCCCACATTCTTTAAAATTCTATTGAGTAGTATTTCCGATTTTGTACTTTGCATTACTTAATAATGACTTTCATTACTTCATAGTTAGCAACTGAAATGTCTTTTGGAACATCTGTTTCTTTAATAATTGCTAATTCTAAAGTTGCTTCTTTTTGAAGTTCTTCATTTACTTTAGCTAACTGTTCTTTGCGTTCTGCAATAATAGTAGCATTTTCTTCTTTTGCTTCCATTTTTTGGAGACTCTCCATGTCTTCAGAATCTATGTACTTTTTAGCTTCTATTGAAATTTTAATAAATTCTTCAGAAGGTACAGTCATATCTTCTATGTACTGAAGATGATCTTTAATTATTTCTGAATTAGAAATAACTGCTTTTGCAAAGTCTAATCCTTTGCATTCTTTGCTATCTTGAAGTGCTTTAAACAAGTTCAAGAAAGTCTGGTTCGTCGTTGTGATTTGCATATAAATTGTGTTATCTATTAAAATTTGAATTGTATAAACTAGCAGCTAAACTACTTGGTCCAGCTGCAGGTAATTCATACATTTGTCTATCTCTATCCGCAAAAGTAAAGTTTGTAATTGTTTCTTCATTAGGACCTATTCCATATTGTTTTACACTTACTACTTCTGCAATTGATCCTATAGCTAAATTACCTCCCGTATTTAAAATATATTTACTATGATGAGGAAATGGTATATTTAGTCCTGATTTTGCATTAATAACAAATCCAGGTTCTGGAGAATAAAGTAATCCTACTCCAGTTTGTCCAGATAATATTCCAGGTATTGTTCCTAATCCAGTTCTTGTAAGATCTTTTTTAATAGTAATTGCTCCATCAGGATCTGTAGCGGGTACATCAATTCCTGTTAATACTGCTCCTCCGTGTAGCCCTCCATTATTTCCTGAACCATCAGCAAGATTTACTGTAATATTTAATCCATTTGCTAATAATATTTTTGTACCTACTTGGTATTGATTTGCACTAACACTATACGTAAAATTCATAGGAATCTCATGCAAAGTATCAGTTGTAGGATTAATATACATCATTTCATAATTAAACTGAGAATAAAGATTTGGAGTACCAGCTACACTTTGACATCCAGGCATTAAATATATTTTTAATGTATTAGGATCATGTTGAGCATTTCTAGGTTTTTCTAAAAATGCATATGAAAATCTTGGAACTTTATTAACACCTGAAGCAGTAGCAATAGTTAATCCTGCACTTGATACTACTTGCTTAGTAGTACTCCAATTAGCATCAGTATTAATATAAAATATTCTACCTCTTCCATTAAATGGAATTAAATATATTTTACCATTAGGATGAACAATAACATCTGCTATATGAGGTAATGTTCTTTGAGCACTATTTCCTCCTTGTTTATCATAAGCTCTTGTAATGGTACCACCATTAGCATTAAGAGCTGTGTCAGTTTGTAATACTCCATTATTATCATAGTAAGTCATAGATGTATTACCTATTCCCATATTTGCAGAATCGCTTCCAGTAGTCCAATATCCTTGTTCTACAATATCATTAGTAGCACCTACACTTGTTGCAATTCTATAAAGTTTATGACCTAAATTAGGAATAACATATATTTTTCCATCTCTTCCTAAAACACAAGAATGAATTTTAAACGCTAAAGATGTTGTAGCATCTACTCTATCAGGGTGAATGTTTGAAGTTTTCCATAATTCAGTTGTAGGATCAAATATTAAAAAATTACTATTATCAATTGGAGACCAGTAAATTAAACCATTAGATGCTAATATTCCCCTATTAAATTGTACAGCTGCATTTGTATCAGCTATAGGCCATACAGGTCTTGCAAATCCTGCTGCATTAGGAGATAAAGCAAAATCTGGAAAAATATATGTAAATGTAGCAGGAGAGTAATCTGTAGTCTTTGTATTAGTAGTACCAGGAGTTATTTTTAATATTACTCTAGGTTCAGCTACTCCATTAATAACAGGATGGTTACCACCTCCTGCTACTGAAACACAATACATATTACCATTAAAAGCCATTACAGGTTTAGTAAAAGTAGGTAAATTACCTCCACCTCCTGTAGTATTAGGAAGTGGGTAGTTTTTTACACTATATCCCCAAGTGGCAGATTGATGAGTTGCTAATGTTAACATATTAAATTACTACGTTAGTTATATCTCCAAATAAATACCAAGAATCGTAAGTAGTTGTACCGTTACCAGCAGATTTTTTAATTAAAGTTGCAGCACTATATGCAGTTCTTAAATACCTCATATTATTAGCACTAAAGATTGTAGTAGTATTAGCATTTAAAGGTTCAATTTTTACTTGTCCAGTTCCTAATTGCATAATAGAAAATTGATAACCTACTGGAAAATTAGGTAAAGTGTTAGGTAATTTTAAAGTAAATGCAGCAGTAGTTGCAGTTGTAATAAATACTCCAGCATCTGTTGTATTTGGAGTTGATTCATTTCCTCCAGGAGTTGCTACTCCTACAGCCTGATCTGCTTTTAAAGTCCAAGTACTAGTACCAACAGGTAAAGTTCTAAATCCTGCTACTCCAGAAGCTCCATTTGCACCATTAGATCCATCAGCACCATCAGTACCATCTGCGCCTGCAGGTCCTGTAGCTCCTTCTAATGCTAGTACTTCCCAATCGTTATTAGTATCTGGAGTACCAGATGCTGGATTATTATTTGCAATTTTAACATAAGAAGTTCCATTATATTGAATTGCATCATTAACTGCATAAGGAGTTCCAGGACTTGCTACCCAACTTCCTCTCCAAGTTAATCCACTAATACTAGCAGCCTCTCCTTGTGGACCTTGTGGACCTACTAAAGAATCTAAAAAATCTTGTTCACTTCCTTCATTACCTTGAGCTAGCCAAATTTCATAAGCAGATGCACCGCATATATCAGCACAATCTGCACCTGTAGCTCTTATTAGAACAGTTTCACCACCAGTTATTTCTACAGTATCATTAAATGTAGTTCCATTATCAATGCTAAATTCAACACTAGCATCATCGTTTGTTAAAGAAAATGGTTCAATACCCATAGGGATAGTTTTAATTATTATTTTTGGAATTTTTGTTTGTTGATTACAAAGCGTATTTAAATAGCCTGTAAATAACTGAAGATAGTTATTATTATTTAACTGATCTTCTGTATTATAATTGGGATCATTAACTCCTACAAAAGGACGTTGATTATATATACAATCTAAACCTTCTCCTGTTATAGGATTATATTTAGATAAAAGATACTGAATTATTACTGTCTTAGATAACTCAACTGGATTACAATCTACCCCTCCTATTAATTTATCATAATAAGAATCCCCACTATTTCCAATACAATCATACCTACTTGAAACGTAAGTATTAAATGGATTTCCGTATAAGGTACTTGGTATTTGTCCCATTAGCAATTACAATCACAAGTTGAATCACAAAGTTCTGCAGCTTTATTATATTTTTCTTGCGCTGCGGCAATATCTCCGTTAGCTGTATCAACAACTGCACATCGAATTAAAATTAAAATTTTTTCTATTTTTCTGATTACATCGTGGCAATCTCCACCCTCACAATTACAATTGATTACTGTGCCTAACAAATTAGCCATGCAACAATCAATTGCACAAGTTCCTAAAGCATATGTAGAAGCAATATAATCTACTTCTTCGACATTGCTTCTAAACTCAAAACTAAATAAACCATTAAAACTAGTAATGTTTTCTATAAGTGCATCTAATTCTGCATTTCCAGCATTATATAATTCATTAATACCACTGTCAGTTAAAGTATCAACATTAAAATTAACACTACCATCAGAATTTGTATCTACATCATAACTTGCTTCATAAATTTTAGTCCCAAGTCCTGTAGTAGTATCTGTTAAATAAACATTAATATAAACTGCCCCTCCAATACTAGGATTAATTGCACCTCCAGATAGATAAAAATCTACATCTTTACAGTTAGGACTTAAATTTAATAATTTAGCTGATGTTGGCATTATGTTTTATTTATTACAAATATAAGATAAAAAGCCCCACCAAATTGTGAGGCTTTTTAATTAGTTAAGATTAAGACTGCAAAGCAGTATCTTCTACTCTTTCTACGTCAGTACCAATAGTAGCAATACCAAATGCAGTAACAAAGTTAGCAGCTGTAGCAAGAGGAGTTGCAGAACTACCAAAATAAATTTTAACAGTATTCAACTCACCTGCACGAGCAATACCAGTAGAACTAGGATGTCCATGTCTGTAAGAAATTTCCAACATATCGTAAGCATATCCAGGTTGAGCAAAATCAGTTTGAGCTACAGGGAAATACATACGGTTGAAATTACCATAACGAGCACGTTGAGATTTTTCATCAGAAATTGCTTGAACGTAGTTACTAGTTGGTGTAAAACGAGTTCCAGCAACAGTACCTACGCTAGCTCCTGTTGCACCTGCAGCAGATCCATCAGAATAACTAACAGTAAGATCAAATTCTACTCCAATGTGACGAGCAGTCAAAGCCAAAGTACTAGCTGCAAGAGCGTTGTAATTAAAAATTGCATCCAATGTTTTATTAGCACTAATTGCATTTTTTACATAATCACAAGCAGCAGCTGCAGTACCAGTACTAGTAGAAGGAATTTCAATATTAAAGATCATACGACCTGCAGAGAAATTACCAACCAATGGGAAAGTTTTTTTACCAGCACTAGGAGCAGTACTACCAACTACATCTAAATTTGTATTAGCAGGATTTGCAAAATACTCATAAGCAGTAGGAGCAGTACGAAGTGCAATACGTACCATTACATTTTCATTAGCAACAATACTACCTGGAGTCCAAGTTTGTATTGAAGTAGTTTGAACATCAGCAGCAAAACCATTATAGTTTATGCGTACAATGTCTGCAACATCGATAATAGGAGTAGCAATTACATTACCCAAAGTAGTTTGAGTAAGTTGAAATCTCTTAAGATCGTTTATAGCAGTTACAGTGTAGGTATTTGCAGCAACTGGACCAGCTGCAGGATCAATATTCCAAATACCAAGTTTAGTACCATTAGCAGCAGTAGCTGGTACATTGAAAGAAGTACCAGTCAACATTGCTATGTCATTGACTATAAATACTTGATTTAAGTTTGAAGGTGCCATTTTTTTAATTTTTTAGGCGTTTAACATTAATTTAATTTATTCGCTTTCAAATGTTTCCATTGATTGCGTGTTATACCGTTGGGATTCTAGCCCCTCTAGTATGCTTTTAATTGTCATCTCTACAATCTCTTCGTGTGTGTGAAATGGTAATTCACTTCCAGTTCCAAGGCTGTAAGAGATAGCAATTGGTTTTCTCAAATACTTAATTATTGCTTTTTTGGCAATAAACATATTTGTTGTATATATATCCAAATAACTTTCTTCTATGTTGTAGAACGGCAAGTCGTAATCTGTTTTATTAAATGGGTCATCTAATAAAGCATAAATATCGTCATGCTGAGCAAATGTACAATAAGAAATTTTATTATACAAAGGAATTTCAGAGTTTGTTCTAAAGTCTCTAGTTTCCGTTGAAAGTGTTATAAACTCGTTAAAGTAAGAAATAGCAGTTTGAGTATTATCTAATGGATTAACCCATACTGAATAAAAGCATTGATTGTGCAATGGATCTAAATCATCAGAAACAACATCTAATGCAATATTAAATTTAAATTGCAAATACAAATGATTTGAATCTACATTAGGAGATATATGTTGAGTTATTCCTGCAGAGTTTTGTTCAGGTAATGCTAATACTGGGTGAATGTCTGATATATAATTATCAGAATTCATTAATTTTTCATTAGTAGTTAAATCTATTGTATTGATTTTAGTCCAAGTTGCATTAGAACTTTTAAACACATAAAGATCTTTAAGTAAATATCCTTTAATAGGAGGATTTAAATCAAATTTTACATACCTTAAACTAGATACTATTTTTCTTTGTTCGGGAGCAATAGTACAAGAATACTTAGTTTCTGCTCTAACTGATACAAGAAAAAGATAATCTAGTGGAAGAGTATATCTATCCACATAAATAGGAGAATATTTAGAAGTGTAAACTTCCCCATAAAATTGAGTATTGTCTTGATGTTCTACAATCAAAGATTTAAGATCATCAATTCTTTTTTGGGATTGTTCAAACCCTTTACCTTGACGATTAGATCTAGCATTAAATCGTTGTTTAACAAATCTAAGTTGAGCTAAATTTAACTCATGATCTATTTCTTCAGGTAATAAGTTGTCAACCTGGAAAGATGCAAGTTTTTGCACCCCCAGGTTAACAGCTATATGCATTTCGTTTACAGTCATTATTTAACTTCTTTAAGTTGTGCGCGCATTGCGTTTACAGCTCCAGAGTTTTTCTTATTCTTAAAATAAACAATTGCGTCTTTCATAGTTTCTCCGATTGTTTCATCTTGGTAAATGATTTGATTACCAATCTGACGAAGAACACTTTTTTCAATCATTTCTAAAATTTCAGAACGTAACTCTAAAGTGTCGTCTTTACAATACTTCAAAAAGCGTTCTGGATCAGAATCTTTTACATCATAAAGTTGGTTTTCAACTTCCATGTCAGTTAAATTATCTGGATTTCCTTTTGCTAATACACGTAGCAAGGTACGCATTAAATCAAAGTTTCCAGTCAATTTAATAAATTCTTTATCAGCTTCTTTCTTAACTTGAACTTTATTGTTCTTTTTAAGAAGATCTTTTTGAGGATCATAAATATAAAACCGTTTGTCGGGAGAAGTTTTCATTTCATCTTCAGACATTGCAACTTGACGGTGTTTAATTGCCCATTTGTACTTAATGTAATCAATTGGGTTAATTGGTGTACCATCTTCAGTTGTTTCAATGTTTAACTCTACTCCTTCAAATGGAACTGTAATGCTTAAACTAGACCAGAAGTCTTTTGTTTTTGCAGGCCATTCGTTGTGTGTAGGAGGAACATCAACTAATTCTTTCAATAATTTTTCTTCTTCTTTACCTTCTACTCCTTTGAGTGGAAGTCTATTTACAAAGATGGATCCAATTTTAACTTTAGCTCCAGCTCTGATTTCTTTTGGAAGGTGATTAAGCACTTCCTTTCTTCTAATAATAATTGTTCTCATAATATTGTTCTTTTTATTTAATTATTTCCCAGATTAAGAATAACTAGGAATTCTTTATATTTAGAAAGAAGAGGGGAGGGTTAACTCCCCCCATCTTTTTATAAACCAACACAACTTAGCCGATACACTGAAGATCCAAACTAGTATCGAAACGACGAAGCAAGATACCAGCAGTCTTCAACATATGTACTGAAGCGCCATCAATATCACTTGCGCGAGTATCAGTTTCAGTGAATCCTTTTGGAACAACTGAACCTGCAACACACCAACGCAACAACTCACGACCTTTTTTGTTAACCATTTGCAAGTTGTTTTCACCATCATAAGTAGATTGGTCAACAAACACCATGCGATAAGATTCCAAAGGCAAACCAGAAACTGGGTGCTTTTTAGAAGCTTGAGCAACAGGACCGTGATCAAACAAAGGAGATTTAACTACGTTAACTCTATGACCATCAACGTGCTCATAACTAGTGAAGTAACCAGTGATACCCAAGTTACGACCAGAACCAGTAATGAAGGTAGGTTGAGTAGTCTGCAAATAAGAGTTAGAAGAATAGTAAGTCTTCAAAGCACGGTCAAACTCACGAGCTCCACCGATACCAGTATAAAGAGTTACTTGCTTGTCAGTAGCATCAGTCATACCATAGAACAAATCACCGATAACTTCCTCAATCTTAGCTTGAGTCAAGTTAGAGTAAGTGTCTTTGTTAATGATTTGCTCCAACAAACCAGGACCTGAAACTACAGGTTGACCATTCTCATCCAACATAGTACTAGTACCATTTGCATCATGAGTTTTTTGACCATACCAATAGTACATTTCACACTCTTCTTTGAACTTCAACATGTGACGGTACTCTTCGTAATCCATCCACAATTTAGTCTTACTTCCTTCTTTCAAAGGCAATTCAAATTGAGCAACATAATCTTTAGCATTTCCAGAGAAATGGTAAGATTTACGTACAGTACCAATTTTACTACGAACCAAACCAGGAGCAGTCCAGTTAGATGCATTACCACGAGAAAAGTCAATTCCTACGTTAGCATACATCATACCCCACAAAGCACCAGCAGCCAAATCATTAGCATCAACTGAACTTTGGTCAGGAGAAACTAGTTTTAAAGTGTATTTCCAACCTGCACCTTCCATAACGGGCTCACTCATGATACGAGCAAGAACACCAGATTGAGATACCAAAGTGTAAGGGAAAATAAACCACTTGTCAGGGAAAGTAATAGTGAACATAGATCCACCAGCACCAGTACCTGAACTAGCAACAACAGGACGAACATTAATTTCGTGAGTTTTTACACGATATTCATATTCGTAGCGATCAATTGAACGAGTGTTTCCAACACCTTCAGTCAAGAAAGACAATGGAAATTTCTTTTCCTCACGACCAGCCAAGTGAGTAATGATAGGAGAGATCTCCTCTGGACGTTCCATAAGTGCGTTAACCAACGAGTTAGTGTCGGTCATTTGGGCATCGTTATAGTACGTTTTAAGAACTTGCATTAGAGCCATAATTATATTTATTTAAAGTTAATTGTTATATTGCTTAGTTACCCAAACAATGCTTTTAGATCCAGATTATCTGCATCAAATTTCTTTCCTTTTTTATCGTTGGTTTGCATTGACCTTACACGCTCTTCGTTTTGTTTAATTTTTTCTTTTAAACTAACAGCGCTTTCAGTCTTTGCTTTTACGTTAATAATATCTTTCAAGTTAAAGCCTTTATACATCAAATAATCCAAAGCTAGTTTAGCTTCTAGATTAGCTTCTGCATAATCCTTATCTCTACGAGTCTGACCATTATCGCTAATAGGTTCAGAAATATAATCAAAAAATTTAGCTTTTTCACGATCTGGTATTCGTATCCCAGCAAATTCTTTTCCTTCTTGAATTGTACTAGCTACTCCCTCCCAAAATCTTTCGTTTTCTTCTTGAGCACGTTGTTGTTGTTCTTGTTGTTGACGAACTAAACCATCACGTTCTTGTTTTTGAATAGTAGCAAGATTGCGTTGAGCAACTTTAGCTCTATCATACAACTTACCAGAATCTTCATAGTCATTAATCATGTCTTTGATAAACTCATCATCATGACCTTTGGTTTTTAAAAATTCAGTAATCATATATTTTTGAGTACGAGAATCTTCTTGCTCTAACTCAATATTTTCAAAACTTGTTCTTGGATTGTAAGCATCAAAGAATTTCTCAGGATCTCCACCTGCTAAAACAAAATCCAGATGTTTTTGTACTAAAGGAAATTGCTTAAACAAACCATCGAGTTGATCTTCTGCAATGTTTTGTGCAATATCTTTAGTAAATTCTGCTAAACCTTCTTCTGTTTCTGCGTACTCTTTTTCCAATTCGTAACCAAGAGATTTAGCAATAGAAGAAATAATACCATCGTCACCATCACCGATATTACCACTGTCGTCATCATCGTCAGAATCAGCAGTATCATCGTCATCAGAATCATCTGTGTCCAGTTTTTTAGATAATTTACTGGACTTTTTATCATCTTCTTCATCATCTAATGGATCAGATTTAATATCATCATTATCATCGCTGTCATCAGCGGCTGAAGCACCTTTTGCACCTTCGTCTGTGCTAATTGCTTCGATTCCATCCCCTAGAACATCGTCTAAAGTAATGTCTTCAAATTTAACTGTGGGTTTACTCATATCACAAAGATATATTAAGGGTTTTAATTAAAAACTGTTTAATTATTTTTTATAATTTGCTTTATTATATAACACTTTCATTTTAGAACTGTTACAAGTATAGCATTTTTTACCTCCATATTTTCTAGTAGGAACACTTTCAAGCATTCCTTTTGTCCAAGTGTTTCTACCAGTTAATAATTTATCTCCTGCTTTTCTTTGATATTCTTTTAGCATCTGTTGATGTGCCAATTCTTTTTGCTCAGGTGTAGCAGCAGTTGAATAGTTATATACACCTTGGGTAAAATTATTAAACTTATTTAAAACACCATTGTAAGAATAATCAACTAATACATCTTTTAATTCATTAGGTACTTTATCAAAAGCATTTTCTCCATATTTACTATTAAATACTTTTTTAGCATTATTTAAATGATGTTCTAAATCTTTTTTAAGTAACTCATTTGCTTGCTGTTCAGTTATACCTTTTGAATAAATACCTTTTGCAGCTTCTTCTTTAGTAAGTTTATGGCCATATGCAATAGTATTTGTACCACCTTCTACTGATGCATGTGAATACCATTTATTATTGTTTTTATTAAATCCAGATTTACCAGCATTTTCTTGTAATCTTAAACCACTTATATATGCATCTGATGGATAATATGCAGGAGGATTTTCAGGCAATGCATTTAAGTTTTGAGCTATTTGTAAAGCATTGTCTCTTGCAAATATTTCTGCTCCTGTAGGATTTACTGCTGTAGATAATGCTTGTGCTTGCATTACAGGTAATGTTGGTTCTACTTTTTTAGGAGGGGGATCTGTAAAAAATCCTCCGTCTTCAAATTTAAGACCTCCATATTTTTTATTAGGAATTCCTGTATGTCTATATAAAGATTGTTCTTCTATAGGTACTATAAATTCTCTATCTGCTGCTCTACTTAAAGATTTATCATAATTAGAATACTGTTCTAATTTCGATTTCGGTACTCTTAGATTAATTATTTCAGGATCAATAAACTCTCTATCTTTTGCATACCAATCTAAATCCGCTTTGTCTTTTGTAAACCATTGCCCGAAATACTTTTCTTCTTCTGCTTTTTTAGCTATAGTTTTTGCATTGTTGAGTAGTGGATGCACCTTACCTTCTTCTGCAAGTTGTTTAAATGTTTTTGCACCTTTTTCTTGTATCCTATACAGATCAATTAATTCTTCTGTATTTTTAGGAACGTTTTTACCTGCAACCTTTAAAGGTGTTGCAATAGGCATAGTTAATCCTACTTGAAGTAATCCTTCTCCTATATTACCTTGACCTATATTAACTAATCCTTCAGTTGCCATTGCTGCAGGATTAAAAGAGTTTACAAATTTTTCTTGTTCTCTTCTAGTCTCCATTGGATTAGGAGATATAATTTCACGGCTACCGTTATCATCATCTATACGTACTGTCTCAAATGATCCTAATGCACCAGGACGTTTTTCATATCTATAACGTGGTTTAATTTCTAATGTAGGCATTGATGTACCAGCTTCCCAAACTCCAGAGTTTACATCATACAAACTTAAGTTTTGATTAGGATTAGCCATGTTACCTTGTTCATCTACATAATAACGTTGATCTTTAAAACGTGGGTCTAGAAACAGACTTTGTCCAGTTGGAGTTTTAAATTCTCTCCAGCCTTTATCTTTTGGACCACCTTTATCAAATTTAATACCTCCAGTTTTCATTAACTGCGGAGTAGTTTCATTAAAAGACATTACCAAAGGTTTAGCTTCGGACTGTATAGGCTGAGGTACTTTATAATTAGGAGTAGTAACAGGAGGAGTAGGAAAATTAGTAGGTTGTTGTTGAATGGGTTGCTGTTGCTGTTGAGACTGAGTTTGCAATTGCTGTTCATATTGATCAAGTACTTGAGGGTTACGTAAAGCCTCTATTGTATCAGGATAACCTAATTGCTTTACTTTTTCTAATATCTGTCTTCTAGTAGCATTATCCATTACTTCAAGAAAGTAAGTTTGTATTTAGCTTTATTAATATCTGCTTTAATTTCATCTAGTAAGTTGTTGAACTCAGAAAATTTACTTTCTTTCTGCAAATCATCGACTTTATTCTTAAGTGTATCCAATGCAGTCATGCAATTAGTTACATCTTTAAATTTAGGACTAACATTAAAGTCCATAAATGTTAACAATGTTTCTGCAATACCTTGGTAGTTTTCTACAACTGCATCTGCTTTATCTCTTAAGTTATCATATAAGTCACCAAGAGTTTGATGAGCAGCATAAGATCCTTGACCAGTCATTCCCCAATGAAGAAGATGAACTTTATTAGCAACTTCTAACATGCTTAATGCTAACTCTGCTACCAAGTTATCTAATCTACCTGACCCACGGAAACCTGCTTCTAAATCTTTAATTACTTCGGTTCCATTCTTTTCTAAACTATCTAAAGGAGTTAGATATTTTGATATATCTTTTGCCATTATTCTGGGGTATTATTTTGAATAAGTTTATTATTAATTTCTTGCTCTTTAAGTTCTAATTGCTTTTGCTTAATTTCAAAATCTTTCATCATCTTTTCTAATGATGCAGAATTCTTTTTATCATCACCTTCAGCTGCAATAAGAGCAAGTTCAATTTGTAATTGACGATCTTTTTCTTTATCCAATTGTTGAGACTCAATTTGAGCTTGTTGAATTTGCATTTGTTGCTGTCCTTGTTGAGCCTGTGCTTCTTGTTGAGCTTTTTGCAATTCCTCTTGAGCTTTTTCAGCTTGTCTAATTTTATCTTTAATTTGTGGGAAACTATCGCTTTCAAAGATTGATATAGCTGCTGACATTGGAAGACCATTTTGTACAGCTGCTTGTGCAAATCCTCTAATAGCTTGAAGTTTTTCTACATCTTTACCAGCATCAGAAACAAAGATTCCGTATTCAGATTCTAAGTGTCCTAATCCTTCAACATCTAATTCTGCTAATGTGTTGTCTGGCATTACAAACATTCCTTTTTTGCCATTAATCCAAGCTACTTTAGAGTAGTCGATTAATCCTTGTAATTCACGTTGCTCAAAGTTTGAGAACTTTCTAAATATATCTTCTGTTATATGAGAAGATTGGACAATGGCTTGTTGTGATGTTCCTTTACCTTCATACATTCCAACGGAACCTTGACGTTGTCTATTAACACCACTCAATTTTTCCCACTCAACCATTATCGATTCTAAGAGGGTAAGATATTGTGAGATCGTCTTAATTGACATATCCAACACAGATTGGTGCTGGGGGGATAGTTGTATTCCCTCTTTATTATAGTCTACCCAAGCAATACCTGTACCCTCTACATAGTACATAAACTTATCCATATCCCAATTTTTAGGGATCATGTTAATATCGAATTGAGCAACAATATCCTTAGACCTGGCTATTGCTAACTCCATACGATACTTGTAAATATTGTAATTTAACTGATAAGGAATTCCAAGACTAACTAAAGAGATAGGTTGAGAATTAATATCAGAATATTTTCTTCCATTAATTGGTAGTTTACAGATTGATGGGTTATCTAGACTAGTTCTTTGAACTGCTAATGGATTCATTTTAATATAGAATCTTCTATCAATTCTAATTCCTTCCCATACTTCATTAACCCATTCCCATTCTAAAGATGCTCCCATCTGTTCTTTCATCTCAGCAGTTAACTTAAAAGTTTCATCAACTTCTCTAACTTCTTGAGTTCCCGTATTGGGATCTATATAATTTAAAAACCCAATTCGTTTTCTTGACTTCCAATATACCGTTACAATTTCTATCAATCTATTACGATAGATATTATCATCAGCTCCTGATGCTTCTGCACGATACAAAAGATAAGCTTCTGCAGATGTATGAGTAGGAGATTCTAACTCTAAAATTTGTTCAGCAGTTAAAAACTCTCCATAAGCATCAACTATAGTAGAGGCATGTGAGAACTTTCTAATGATTGCCCAATCTCCATCTTCTACAAAATCAATATCTGGATCTTTATCAAAGTCAACATCTAATGGATTAATGACTTCGTAAAATGGTTCATTACGTCTAACTCCTTTGTGTGAGTAGCACTCCCCTGCAATTAAGAAATGAAAAAATTGCTTTTGAAACTTATCATAAATCTCTTGTTGATTCATAATATAATTCAATGCATACTGTCCTCTAATTGCTCTAGAATCTACATAAGATCTATTGAACTCTTCTTGAATTTGTTTAGGAAGCGGAACTTCTTGTTGTTCTCCTTCAACTTGTCCTTGTTGAATAAGAGTATTTAAAAACTGAGTACGGATGTTATTTAAAAGCAAGTTTTGTAACTGCTCTTCTTTTTGACTAATAGCATCAGCATTTTGTACAGTTACTGTATACTCTAAAGGCCGTTTAGATTTCTCTCCAAGAAGTAAATCAATAATGGGTTTAATGATTGGGTAGTTTCGTAGCTTAGTTGGGAAATTTTTCCTAGTTTTTCCGTAAGGCTTAAGCACATAATTATAGTCTTCTTCATCTATTACACCATTATAGTAGTCATACAAAGATCGCAAATATGCACGACGCTCACTGATACCAAATTTAGATAAATTAATAAATGCATCTACGCAATCTTTTTTCCACTTTTCATCTTTCTGACTTAATGGAACTCTTTGTTTAGGTATATGGGCTTGTCCGTACATTACTTACAAAATTAAATATAAAATGTCTTATATTAGCAAAGTTACTTATAATTTTTATCAAACCAATCATTTGCTGAATTATCATTGATTTGGACATAGACTTCTTTGTTATATAACTCTCGCATATGGTACATTGCTATCATTAATGCCATAGATCGGTCAAAGTTACCTTTACGATTAAACTTAATTAACTCTTGTAATAAACCTGGGTCATAAATCTTATGCATATTAAGAGTTACGTTGCCGTCTTCGTCAGATCCTCTACTATCTATTAGCCAATCCCTAATATAAAGTTCTCCTTGGTTCTTACGTTGCTCAGTCATGTGCATTCCATACTGACGCTTAACTGTTTTACTACGAAGATCACGTTTATCTAGCATCTCAAACTCCTCTTGTAGTAGGTGCAATTTCCTAAAACGCTTAGCATAAGGGATAACTTCACCTCGGTCATTCTCAAATCCTATTTTTGCGTTATAGTATTCTGCTAGCATAAATAGATTTCTATTATACTCATCTTGAGTTTGTGGACGGCCTACATAAGATGCAACAATTAAGTCATCTGGTTTAGATAGGTTATTTGGGACTTTAATAACGTATGCTGCCCCCAAAGATCCTGACGTACCCGCTTGCGCGTAAGGGTCATGTCCAATTATGTACATGTTTTTTGGGGTAACTTGCTCAATATCAGTCTTATATGGGGTTTCATATACTACAACTGCCCCTGTTACGTCATCATCTTTCCTATGTGGGAACTTAGTAATAGGTCTATGTGGTGAATTACCACGGAAATCTACTTTACCTTCAGAGTTATAATACAATTCTCCTGCAACTCCTATAGCATCTAAGTTGTTTGCTATCACTCTATTGTACTGTTCTTTTAAAGATGTAACATCAAACGTATTTCCAGTTACTTGTAATGTAGCCTCTTGCGGAGTAAAGGCATGTTCTGCTACATATTGGTCAAATGACTTAGCATCATTACCTTTTTTCTTCTTTTCTCTCTGTTCTAACTCAAATTCTATAGCTGCGTTGGTGTCACTATTCCCATCTTTGTCAATAAACCCATCTAGGTTTTTGTAAATAGGGTGAAAGAATCCACATTGTGTTCCCATTGCACCAGCATCCCACTCATTTTCAAAAGATAAACAATCATATGCATCAGGATGGTAAAATAACTCTTCCAATCCTTCAAATCCAGGCCCTTCTTCTCCACCAGTTCCAAACGCCACCATAGTTCCAAGTGTTTTTGACCCTTGTTTCATGGTTGGCATAGCAACTTCCCAAGCTTTTAGCAATCCTGTAAAGGATCCTGCTTCTTCAAAGAATATTAACTCCCCTGCTTTACCACGGACTTTGTCTGGATCATCTTTTAAACTCACTGCTAGTATTTGAGACTTAAAACCTAGAGTTACGTCAGCTCCATTTACGTTCTTTTTGTACCCTGATTGCTTATGCATATCAGTATCTTTAATCCTTGGTTGAGTCCACGCTGTATTGTCGTCTATAAACGAAAGAATATCCCACGTTTTAGACATAATACCATCCCCAATCAAGTATTGTTTATCTGATGCAAATACAAAGTTCTTAGAATTACGTAAATGATAGTAGTTTCTAGCTAACATAGCTGCGGCTTTGTACGAATAACCTTTACGTCTAGCTTTAAGTACTACAATATGCTTGTTAGTTTTACGTGCTTTTTCTATTGATTGAAAGTAGTCGTAATCCCCATCATAAAATGCAGGGAAAGTTCTTTCACGTTGTGAGTATTCTTCTCCAGTTACTGGGTCTACGACGTCTACAACTCTATCTATAACACAATAGTTAAGATAAAAGTAATGGAATCCTGTAATGTGGACTCCATCTACCTCATATCCATACAAACATCTATGCTTTTCTTCATCCCAAAATTCATAGTACTTTTTAGAGTTTTTAGCCTCATCGGTATAATACCCTTTGGTCAAAAATGTACTAGATGCTGGGGAAAATAAATGTGTATCTTTAAACTTTGTCATTCGCTATACTTATTTGTTACAACACCTCCACGATTTGGATTATCTTTTTCTGCTTGCTTTTTAACTAACTCTTCTAGTTTATCTAATCCTTCAACTACATCCCCCATTTTGGATAAGTTAGCAACTAAGTCTTTTGCCTGGTAGATTAACCGTCCATTCTCATCCATATCTGTTAGGTCAATAGTTTCAAAATACTTTTGAAGTTTAGTAACTGAGATACGTGCAGCTTTAAGAAGTTTAATAGCATGTGTTTCAGATAGTAACATATACTTACTAACTGCTGCTTTAATCTTTGGGTTGACTGACGTCATTTTTAAATCAGCCAAAAGAATATCCTGCCTTTCATCTATTTCATAGGCTGCATAACTAGATCTATGGTCAACAAAAAAGTAAACAAATGCTAGTTCATTTACAGATAAATTTTTAAACTCTGGGATAGTCAATGCATACGGAGATGGTTCAACTTTTCCTTCTGCTAATGTTAATAGATCTTTCATTTTGCGCTCAGTTTTTCTAGTTTACGCCTAGTTTTCTCATTCATGTGAGCTATGCGCTCTTTTTTTGCATGAAATTTTCCAAAATATGGAAGCTTAATTGTTTGAAAACCAGGTTGTTTTATAATTTCTGCTACAAACTTAAATTGAGAGAATATAACTTCTTCAATAGTATGTATTGGAAGATTATGCTTGGTTGCCAGTTGGATTATCAGTTTCTTTTCCTTTTTCATTGGGTTTAGTTATTTGAATTTTTTTACCTGTAGATCCAATGACAGTTTTAGGCCATTTATTAAGTGGACAAGTTGATGTTTGTCTTCTAGCTTTTTTAGCCATTGGACATCCACACACTGAACACTTAAAAGTTTCATGAATAATAGATGGGCATGCATTGCAGATTTCTATCCTTTTATTATACTCATCTTTTGGAGTAGGAGGACAACCTTCTTTAACATAATCCCATGTGTCTACAGTATAATTTTTAATCATCTGTAGGGTGCTTGCCTTGATTTTCGAATTCATATTGTTCAATTATACATTCATCTAAAGTTCCATTTGCATCTTGAATTGTCGTTACATAGAAATAACTTAAATCCCATATGCATACTATTTTTTTAGCTATATTAATCTTTGTCATCTGCTATAATGGCTATAACCCTGTTCTGCTTTACAAGCATTGGGTTTAGTTTATAGTTAGCTTTATCTTTAATAATAGCTTTTTTATCCTTCAATCTTTTAACGTAATTGTTTAGAGTATTGTGATCTTTAATCTCTAGTATTTCAGCTATCTTCTTTTTGTTAGCAGCTGAACAAAGATTTTGTTCTTCGTTATTTTCAACTAGAGCTGTAAGAACTTTAAGTTCATTTTCTGTGAGCTTAAATAATCCGTTAAAGAATGAAAGATATTTAAAGGTTGTCTGTGCCTTAATCTTGATCGCTTTCATCTTGTTTTGCATTTAATAATTCTATTTTGGCTCTACCATCTATCAGTCTAATTTTGCAAGTCTTTGCATGATTGTTAAACTCGTCAATGTACTCAGTGATTGATTCCCTGGTACAAAGAAAAGATAAGAATACTTCTAACTCTTTAGCTGATTTTAATAAGGCCTGTTTTGTATCTTTTACAAATGTTTCTTGATTACGCAACTCATCGTAATCTTTCAACGATATTGTTACCGTGCCGTCCATTTTACAAATTAATAGGCTTTTACTTTACAGATTAGTAGTTCCTTGGATAGCTTTTGATGGGATAACACCAAGAACCATGAACTCGTTAATAGCTGCATATTTCTTTCCATCTACTTCAAAGAAAAAACCTTCAGCTGTTGGATGAACTAGAATCTCATCTCCTACTTTAACTTGAGTACATTGTGGGCCTGCGGCAACAATTGTAGATGTTGGTTTTTTAGCTGCCATAGCAGCACCTTCTGATAATAAAATACCTCCGTCAGTTTCTTTTACTGATGGATCTGGAACCACAACCCAATCACGAGTTGGATTAAAATTGATTAAATTTGACATATGTGTTAGTGTTTATATGTGCAAATATAATCAAATCTTTTACATAACAAGAAACTTTAGAATAATTATTACAGACGTTACTACAGTTGCTATTTGAAATCCTCGTAATCTATGAGTCTTAATTTCTATAGTCTTTTGCAATCTCCCAATCTCAATTGCCTGGTCATCTACTTTTTTAGATAAAGTTAATACCTTACCTTGGAGTTTTTCATTGCCCTCCATAAGAGCTTGTGTTAGTCTAAAGCTATCCATTTGTTTACCTTTTAAATAAGTGATTTCTAAATCTTTATCTTCAATAACCAAATATAGGATTTCTTTTTCTTGCAACAAAGTAAGAATTTTGACTTCTTGTTCTTTATTAAGAATTAAATCTCCTTGATCAGTTCGTAAGATAGACTGTCCATAAGCTATCCCTGAACTTAGTGTCAGCATCAGGAAGAAACTTAATGATTTTATTAATTTCATTTTTCTTATTATTTAAGTCAGTTTTAGCTTTTCTAAGTTCTAATATTCTCAAACTATCTTCTGTTTTTATTGAGTCCAAAAGTTCTTGTAGCTCTTTATTTTCTTCTTCAAGCTCTTTTAAAGAATTTTTATATTCACTAACTTGAGGATTAACTTGTGGTTTAGGATCAGTAGCTGTGAATAGCATTAAAACAAACAAAGCTCCTAGGGTAATTAAAATAGCTATAATAACTATTCTTTCTATCTTAGACATTTGTGTTTTGGTTTTTAGCTTTAATAATATTTTCAGCTGCTGTCCCTCCAAATCCTGTGATTACAATTATTACTAACCAATCATAAATATAATCTGGAGTTTTGTTTTCTGTACAAGTACTAATAAAAGCTAGTACAAATAAAACAACAAGAGTAACTCCTGAGCTAACTCTTTTAAAAGATAGATTCCCATCTGCTGAGAATATGCTAGTCATCATTTCTTTAAAATTCATTTAATAAAGTGTATGTAAATTTGTTAAGCTTTGATGTTTTACATTTGGCGAGCAAATGATTAAATTGTTTTGGATCATTTAATACTTGACATCCAGCACTCCACTTATCAATAAATTTAGATACTATTGATGGGTTAGCGCGGTGAATGTTAATTCCAAAAATACCAGTTTCAGTTATTTTAGATTCTTCAGCTACATCATTCTTGTTACCATCTCTATATACAGTAACATTAGCACACTGAGTTAATGCTTCATATTTACTTTGGTGTAATCCAACTTTCCAAGTGTCTACATATTGTCCTGGTTTAAGAACCGCTGTACCTTTTGGGTTTAACAAGTTAAGAAGCCAATGAGTTCCAGGATTAGTAGTGCAGGTATACCAAATGATTTCGTTATTATTAATAACTGCAATTAAATCATCAAATATGTTTTTACCATTTGCTCTAGATCTAATCCCAACTAAATGAAATGTCGGGAATTTGTAATTATGTTTAGTAAACTCTGCTTTGAGTTCTTCTATTGAATATTGTTTCATTATGTTGGAATATTTAAACCAGTAAATTTAATATTTGCAAATAAAGAAGATTTAAGTCCTATAGCATCAAATATATCTCCAGTAGAACTATGATCAACTCCTATTTTAATTATACCTGTCATAGCATCATGTTCTATAACATAAGGTATTTCTACATATGTATTAACTCCAGTAGATTTATCTATAGTTAATTGAATTGCACATGCACTATAATTAATAGTAACATTAGGAGTTAATTTTATTATATTATCAATAAGTATTTCAGCACTATATACTATATTAGTATTACTAGAATAGATTGTATAAAGATAAGGAGTTTGATCAGCTCTAAGTTTAAAAATAAATTCATCATACGGAGTTACGTAATCAAATGTAATGGTATTATTTTCAGTGTTAGTAGTAACTCGTATGTTTGATTCTATATTTTCATCTGGAATAATGATAGCTCCAGATAAATCATTTATTGAAGTAACACCTCCTCCTTCTGGAGTATTGGCTAGCAACTCTTCACGAATTTCATTAACATGCCAAACCTTAGCAAAGTTATTATCTAACTCTTTCTTCTTAAGTTCGTTGTAATTATCTTTTGTAATTTTCATTAGTTTTCTTTGATTTTAGCACGAATAATGAAATGCTCTTTCTCTTGCTCAGCAGCCATTACTCCCATTATACCTCTAAGCTCTTCGTAAGTAAACTCAATAGTGAGTTCATCTTTTTCATTAAATACTTGAACTACATGATCAGTAATTACTACTGCAGGTGAGTAGTTATCTTCAGTATTTAATACTGGGTCTTTATTGACCATAACACCAGTGTATAGAGTTGTAGGCATAACACAAAGTTACTATTTATTCTTAAACTTCTCAGTATAATGCTGATTAATTTTTATGATAACAGTAAGAGTTGCTGCTATTGATGCTACAAACATTAATATAATATCCATAAGTTGTTGATTTTAAATCCGTTACACTAAATAATAAAAAGATACAATTATCCCCTTAGCAATTTTTGTTGATTAAAGAGTTTTAAGTCACTGCCGTCTTTAGCCTTCGGTGGAACATTTCTTTCAGCCTATAGTTATAACCCACCCCAGGACTTTTATCTCTTTAACATTTTTACGAACTATTGGGGACAACTCCTAATGCTTATGTCGTAATGGATTGGTTACCTGTTCGTTAGCATTATTAGAACCCAACTTCTGACCTCTTACTTACTTAATAGCCCTCAGAGGTGATCGTCAGTGATGACGGTTCGTGGGACAAATATACAACATTAACCTTGACCCCTACTAATTTTTTTGTAGTTTTTTGAAGTTTTGATACTTGAGTATTTAGTTTTAGCGTGAACTCTTGGACGCTTCCTTTTAGGTTTAGCAACGAATGACGTGCTAGATTGTTTTATTTTAGACATTGTAGATTTTAGTTAGATTTCAAAAATACTAATAATGTCTGGAATAAAATACCCTATCGGTGATATTTTAAGTTAGTGTCTGGAATAATGTACCTTAACGGGGATAATAACTATGCATTTAATCCGTTTAATAACCAGTTATCTTGTAACAAATTTGTATGTAGAAATGTTACGAAGTAAGGGTAAATTATGTTTGAAGTTGTAATAGTATAATGGAAAATATTTTCTAGGAATTAGTTTATAGTGGAAAAAATTTTTTAAAAATTATTTTTTTGTGGAAAATTTTTGCGAGCGATGTCCTACATAATCAAAGGCCCCCACTAATTTTAGGGGTTAAAGATAACCCCATTTCGTTTCTGTGAAACTCAATTAAATATATATACAACGATGAAACAACCTATTAGTTTTGTTGTGCGACGCATGCGGGCATGCTACGCCAAAAAAGATGGATCTTTTGTAAGTCTGGTTTTGTACAACCAGCTAGACGATCAAACAGACACCAATGTAGTTATTGCAAATGGAACCTTAACGGTTTCATTTATGCCAACAACTGAAGAGGAGGCGAAGGAAAAGAAAACTCGTTTTCTTTATCCTGACCATCCTCAATTTCAGAATGTTGTAGCATTTGGAAAAATGTCTGGAATGCTTCCAGCAGACTTCAACGTCTGATAAAAGGGACTTCGGTCCCTTTTATATTTTTTTACGCGCGAAGCGCACAAATAGTTACCACCATAACTATCTGTGTCTGAACATATTAATTACTATCGAAGAGAAGACTTCAAGATACAATCATGGTCCAACATCTTCCGTAGTAATAAGTGGTGTAAACTATAACTACCTAAAAATAGTTCATACTAGTTTATACCACTTTACTTTACAATAGAAAGGACGTGATATTCGTCGTATTCCTAAGCATGAAGACAAACTGCTTTTGCTAATGCACCACAACTCACTTCCCAAGGGTGAGCAGTTGTAAAGTAAGGTCACTCGAACAGTGAGGCTGCAGTTCCTGAAATACAACTGAGTGCAGAGGGGCAAACAAATCATTAATTAAATCATTAACTAACATTTAAAAGCAATGACAACAGAACAGTTTTTAGAAAAGTATCCAATGGTATCCAAAGAAGATTTAGCATTGGTAACCATGCACATTAGAATGATGATGCAAGAAGTAGAAGATTCTATAAGTTTAGAATATCAAGAAGAAGAATATGATGAAGAGTATTATCTTCCAGATACTACATATGTAGTGGCATCTACTTCATATGATATGAAAGAAACTTATGTCTTCCCTTCTAATGAAGATGGTGCTATTACTTCCTTCATTGAAATAGCAGCAATTGCTGAACGATTTGGTGATGAACATTGGAATGATCATGGTCTAGTAATGCAACAACTACCTGGTTATGAACTTGTTAAGCAAATCGCATTTAATAGAACACTTTACAAACTTATAAATTAATAAATCAAATGGAAGAACAAAATTTCCTTTACTTCTACATCAGTAATGGTGTGGAGTGCGTTACTAACAGCGAACTCGTTGCTGTAAAACGAGCAGACATTAACACTCAAATTTTCAAACAAGAGTTATGAAGAATCTTAAAAACATGTTTGTTGCTATGATTAGTATTCTAATTGTAGCTTGTGCAGCTTATATGTTCATCCCTGTAATGGGAATGATAATCACATTCTCAACTGATACTTATTTCAGTTTGATTAGTGGAGGAACAGGTGTACTTAATGCTATGATTGCATTAGTGTGCACATTCGGTTATATCGCCTTAGAGTTTGGCGAATAACAAAACTAACAAGTGGGGTAATAGTAACATATTATCCCACTTTCTGATTTTATTTTATTAATGTAGCCAATGTGAATAACATTGAGAGTCCAAAGCCTCTATAAATAACAGATGGGTAAAACAAATAAATCATTAACTAATCATTTAAAGAAATGAGAAAATTCAACAAAGAGGTTAGTCTACCCCTAAATGTAGACACAGTGGCAAAGTATTTTATGTCATTAACTAATGGTTCTGAACAAGCTGAAATCATGGTGGAGACTATGGTAGGTTATGCAATGAAAAACAAATCATTAGGTAAAATATTTGGAGCTGCATTATCATCTACTCCTATATCTGCTCATCTTATTTATGGAGTTACTCAACAAGTTATGACTACTCATACTAGATCTGATTGGGATGAAGAAAATAAAAGGTGGCTTCGTAGTCCTATTGGATTATGTACTGTAGTTGAGGTCGATGAATTTGCAGATGAACAATACAGAATAGAATATCTATATAAATCTAAATCAGGTGAACCAAAAACTGAAACTACTTGGGTAGATATAGATACTTTAAGTGATTATTTCCCAGAAATGGAGGATTTACACTAAACTAATTAAAAGGGGGGAGCCTAACGGCTTCTCTCTTTTAAACTTAACAACGGATTTTAAAACCATATATAAATCATGAAAAACACAATTAATTCTGGAAGTTTGCAGGGATTGCAGGCTGGCCAATGCTTGATGATTCAAGCTCGCAAAGTAAAAGGTGGTAAAGTACAAATCGAATTCGGTGAGATCATCGATTCAGGTCGTACTGTTAATCCACTTGGATTATTCAACAAATCTGATGACAGATTTAATGTTGGAAACAAAGCACGTCGTGCGTGGCTCACTGCTGAGCCTAAAGACGCAAGCAATCTGTTAGGCATAGACATGTCTAATCAAGCAGATTGGATTACGGATCAACTAGGAAACGAAGTACTAGAATTGAATGTTTTAAACCCTGTTGTTAACATCAACGGAACAACACATCAATTGAAAGTAGAAATCGTTGAGACAGTTGAACCAACTGAGTATCAAGCCGCTAATCTTCAAACCTCTGCTAAACGCAAAGGTAAAGATGGTGATTTTATTACTCATCGTGGAATGTATATTTTCGCTAACACTCGTTTAGTGTTTGATAGAGCAAACCACATTTTATTGGAAGCAGATGCTACTACTAAAGCTAGTAATGGTATTCCTGCTGGTGTGAATTTGAACACTGGAGAGTTGTTCTAATAACACTTCCATCCCCTGTAACTGAGTTCAAAGCAAGGAGCGAAACCTTGCAGGGGAACTATTCCATCACGTTGTATATATTGAGTTAAAACATTTATAGCTATAAACTTTTATCAGATGGAATAAAAGATGCTATAAATGTTTTTATTTTTTTTAAAAGAAAATTAAGTCCTGGTTAAAAGTACTTACGAAAGTTTAACAATTAAAAACAAATAAGTTATGAGTAAAATGAAATGGGTTAAAGAAATATCAGAAGACCCACAAGCAACAGAGCAATTGTTTAATCTAACTACAATTGCAGAACAAACTAACAAACCATTCTTTAGTTTTCAAGCACAGAACATTACTACATCAGTAGCACGTGCAATGTGTACATTAATTAAAGATGAGTTGACAAGATTAGATTCGTATGACAGAGAAGAAAGATTATGAGTAATCAAAGTAGTCAAATTACACCACTTTAAATAAAAAGTTATGAAGAAATGTTTTGATTGTCAATGGACATATCCATTGTTTATGTTTAGTAAATCCAGAATGAGATATCAAAGACCTAATGATTATGGTGTAGTTAAAGTATGTAGAATATGTAACTATAAAAAGTGGTCAAAAGATATGTCAGCATGGAGATATGATTTCAGTATTAGAAAGTTTCAATTAATAAAATTTAAAAGCAAATGGGAGATATTAAAACAAGTAATGAAATGACACCAAAAGAAAAAGCAAAAGAATTAGTCTATAAGTTTGATGATACTATGGAGTTCTCTACACCTCAAAGATTTGCTAAGAAATGTGCATTGATAGCGGTGGATGAGATAATAAATTCAATAGTTATATTTGATTTGACAGCAGCAGAAAATCAGTTTACATATTGGGAAGAAGTTAAACAAGAAATTGAAAAATTATGAGTAAAGTAGAAGAATTAGATGTAGAAACAGCGCAAAAGTTGTTACTTTTAAATCTTGTAATGTGGAGTATGCAAACTGTGCATGCAGTAGACGCAGTAGAATCAGTTGGTTGGGCATTTAATCATAAAGTTAAATATCATGCTAAACAATTGGTTGCTGAAATACTTAAGCATCATGGTAAAACATTGAGTCAATTATGGGATAATACAGACACAACCCTTCCTCAAGTTACACAGTATCTTGATGCTTATACTGACCGTATGGCTAATACAGGTTATTGGATGCTTCCAGAATTAATTGATTACATTGATAAAGCAAAAGAAGAATATCAAAAGAAAATGGCTAATGATACATCTAATTAATTTTAATGATTCGCTAATTGAATATGATCATCCTAACATTAAACGTAGTGAATGGAATGACATGTTTGATTATATACACTATAACAATGAAATTGTGTATGGCGTAGACACTGAAACATCTGGATTTAGTTTTGTTTCTAAACAGTTATTAATGTTGCAAATAGGGGATTATAAAGAACAATTTATTATTGATTGTCGTAATCCAATTTCTGATAGAGAAATGCAACTAATTAAACTGTTTTTAGAATCAGATACTTATGTCAAGATATTTCACAATGCAAAGTTTGATTACAAATTTCTTAAGAAGAAGTTTAATGCTAGTACTGATAACATCTTTGATACGTATTTAGCCGAAAAGATATTAAACTGTGGGAAAACAGATTATGGGTATGGACTTGGTAAGGTAGTAGAAAGATATACTGGCAACACTCTTAATAAAGAAATACGAGGGAGGTTTACTGATACACATTCTACTCCATTTACTATTGATCAGATTATTTACGGGGCTAAAGATGTTGAGTATCTAATAGATATTAGAGAAAAACAACTAGACTTTATTGCTTTGCAAGGACTCTCAAATGTTTGTAAGTTAGAGATGAAGGCTACCAGAGTCTTTGCAGAAATAGAATATGAAGGATTAATAGTAGACAGAGTAGCATGGGATAAATTGAAAGACATTAACGTAGAAGCAGCTGGTAAAGCTGAAGTAATTCTACAAGAATATGCTTACAATCTCCCAGAGTTAGTAAAATACAGAGAAACTCAATTAGATTTGTTTGCAACTGAAGAAGTTAAGCGAACAATTATTAATTGGGATTCTCCCTCTCAAGTACTTAAAGTATTTAAAATTTATTTCCCTGAGATTGAAGATGTTAATGGAAAGAAACTTAACCCTTATAGATATAAAAGCGAACTAATCGATGTTTATATCAAGTATAAGGAGAAGTCTAAGTTAGTATCAGCATTCGGAGATAACTTTTACAATTATGTAGAGGAGGATGGTAAAATCCACACTAGTTTCCAACAGATATTAGACACTGGCCGTGTATCGTCTAGTGAACCTAATATGCAACAGATACCAGCAGATAATATGTATCGTAATTGTTTTATTCCTCCTAAAGGTAGTGTCTTTGTATCTAGCGATTATAGTTCTCAAGAACTAAATGTAATTGCATACGGTAGCCAAGACCCTGTATTCTTAAAAGCGTTAGAAAACAATGAAGATTTGCATTCAGTATGTGCTGAGTTAGTATTTGGGAAAAAGTGGATTGAAGCAGCAGACGAAGACTGTGCGTATATGAAAACAAAAGAAAAGTGTGATTGTAAAGCGCATAAGAAACTCAGAACACAAGTTAAGACAATTAATTTTGGATTAGCTTATGGTATGGGACCTAAGAAGTTAAGTGAGACTATTAATTCAAGTCAACAGGAAGCTAAAAATCTTATTAAAGATTATTTTAAAGCTTTCCCTAAGATTGAAAAGTTTCTTAATGGATTAGGTGAGTTTGGTAAAAAGAACGGATATATAGAAACATTCCCTCCATTTAAACGCAAAAGATGGTTTGATAACTGGACACCAAAGATGTATAGTGAGAAAGAAAACTTTATGGAACTTGGAAGTATTGAAAGAGCTAGCAAAAACACACCAATACAAGGTAGCTCTGCAGATATGACTAAGTTAGCATTGGTTTATATCATGCAACATATTGAAGATAATAATCTCCCAATTAAGATTGTTATGACGGTGCATGATCAGATAGATACAATTTGTCCAGTAGATCTAGCAAAAGAATGGAAGGAACAGATGAGTGAGTTGATGGAGAAAGCAGCGAAGGCAGTGATAAAGAATGGGTTATTGAAATCAGATACAACTATAACAGAAAAGTGGAGTAAATAATGTCGCAAAAGTTTACTATATTTGCGACAGAGTTTTGTGTACTCGATACTTTTCGTTAGTATTTGTTTTTATTTGTTTCGGAATAAGGGGGATAACGATCCTCCTTATTTTGTTTTATTACAATTAAAATCTCTAAATACAAACAATATGTTTAAACTTAACATCACCGATTACGGTTTCAGTATGGACCTAATTGAAGCGCAAGAATGCATTTCTTGTGGAGCAAACTACTACTCAACTGACAATTCACACACTGCTGGATTGTGTCCTGGATGTAATGCAGAATTACTAGCAATTTCAAAAGAAGAAAAACCAATAACTAACGAAAATTATGAACAAGAATTTGAACTTTGAACCAATTGATGTAGATTTGTCTTGGCCTAAAGAAAAGCTTTTAATACAAAGTTCTGTGTACCCAGAAAGAGAGTACAGTTTTAATGAGTTAGCTACACTACACGCAAAAGGTGGTAAGCAAACTAACTTACAACGTATTGAGAACAGTTTGAAGCCTTTCAAAGCTAACTTATTAACCATTTTAAAATCAGAACAATGAGTAACTTACCAGCTGGCGCAGAAAACGATCCATACGCACCATGGAATAAATCTAGTAGATTATGCAGATATTGTGATGCAGATATTCTAAGAGATACTATTGCCCATGAAGTTCTTAAAGATTCAGACTGTGACGAAGATTGTATTGATGAACAAATTGAATTAATTTTGTCAGAGCAATCATTATGTACTGCTTGCGCTAAAGAAGAATATTATGACTACACAGACGAAGACTAAAAGAATGTCAAAAGCAGAGAAAGAAGCTTTTGCTGCTGAAACTTTAATCAATGCTATGATGCAAATCGCAGGGTATAATCTAACTGCACATGATTTAGCAGAAGAAGCAAAGACAGTTACAGGCAAAGAATGGTATCAAAAATATACTATGACTCGTGAGCAAGAAAAAGAGTGGATGGAATGGGGCACAGATTATTTAAGGAAGTTTCTTAAACAAAACAATAGACAAGCTCATTTGAATATGCAAATGATGAACTTAGCTTATGGTTTAAGAATACATCCAAGACCAGAGCAAGAGCAAGATTAAAACGTGATGCAGATACGCTGTTAGGTAGCTTCTAACACCCCCAGTTGAACCAGATACAGTAAGGACGTCTAAACCTGTTGACATATACACTGGGCTCTGCATCACAACCTTATTAGCTCCGTTGGCCAGGAGATCGTAAAACACAGTAAGCCTCTGACACAAGCTCAAATTACTGTTCTCATCGTATAGGAGATAGAGTTAGCCTTCTCGACGTCGTTCAAAAAGGCAATGTTGGATAGTTTAATGGAGTAAAACATCTGCACTGCAGAAGATGCAAGTTTGAGTCTTGCCCAACAACAAACTATTAGTAAACTTTAGTACCCATACCGCGAGCGACGGGCTAAGTAAGATACAAAATTCGTGCTACACATTGTGTAGGGGCGGGAAGTAGAATGCTAAAGAGCTAATAGTATATAGTCAGGTGGCGGAATGGTAGACGCTCGCAGCCGAAGTATGTGAATTGGTATCGGCTCCCAAACCATTGGGTAACCAAATGCAGGTTCGAATCCTGTCCTGACTGCGAGTGTCGGAAATACCGACATACCACTAAAACAATTAAAAACAAATTATTATGAAAGAACACTTTAACGAAAAGTTTATAAACAGATTATTCAAGGGAGTAATAGTCATGTTAGCAATTATCTGCTTTGGAGTTATGATTCTAGTTGGCACTTTAATTTACAAAGTTATTTTAGAGTTATGAGTCAACAAGTATCATTTAGAAATAGACATGGTGAGCACATCATCATGACCTATGACGGAAAAGAAACAATCACTATGGTTGGTGGTGAATTCTTTAATCTATTAGATTTTGCTAGAACTGCTACAGATAATGATGGGGAAGTTATCATGTTTGATCCTCCTGGTGGTCCATGTATTTATGGGATGGCTTATTGGGATCCAGCAGTTGATCGTAAAACAAGTATGAACTTAAAGAGCATTGATCCTTTATTTACTAACTTGTTTGTAGACAAGATAATAATCAATGAAGTAGGTGAATCAGTAAAAATTAAAGTAAAACAAGCAGACGAAAATGGCAACATCATTACAAGCAAGCTTAGAATTAAAGAATCAAGAACAGAAGAAGGCTCTTAAAGCATGGCAAGCAGCAGGATTTAAAGGTTCAGTATTCGCAGGTACTGGATTTGGTAAATCTCGTGTTGGTGTTATGGCTGCAGGAGAAGTTCTTAGAAAATGGGGAGGTAAAGCGTTAGTATTAGTCCCAACTAATCAATTACAAGATCAATTTGAAGAAGAGTTTAAGAAATGGGGATATGATGATATTCTAGATGACGTAGAAATCGTATGCTATCAATCGGCTTGCAAGTATGAAAACAAGCATTATGAAGTAATTATAGCTGATGAAGTTCATTTAGGTTTATCTGACGTTTATATCCAATCGTTTACTAATAACTCTTACAACAAATTACTTTGCTTAACAGCAACTCCTCCAGAAGATCCAATGTATTTAGTGAGATTACAAAAGCTAGCACCTATTGTATATCATATTACTATGGATCAGTGTGTGAAGATGGGATTAATTAGCCCATATAAAATTTATTGTATTCCTGTTGAACTAACTGATGAAGAAAAGAAAAATTACTCTAAGGCTAATAACATGTTTGTGCAGTATAAGTATAGATTAGGACAGTTTGATGCGTTTAGTGAAGCTAACCAAATACTAGCTAACCCACCATCTTATTCTAAAGAAGACTATACCAATGCACTTATGTTTTACAAAGCGATAAGAGATAGGAAAGATGTAGTTCAAAAGGCTTATAACAAAGTTTTATATGCTAGTAAACTAATTGGTTATCATGACGGAAGTAGAATACTAACATTTGCAGGAAACAATGAAATAACAGATGCAATAAATGCAACAGTTCAAAAAGACCACGGAGATATTAGTAGAGTATATCATTCCAAACTAGGAACTAAAGCAAGAAAACAAGCATTAGAAGATTTCAAAAATAAGACAGCAAATGTATTGTGCTCAACTAAAGCTCTTAACCAAGGCTTTGATGTATCTGATGCAGAGATAGGGATAATCTGTGGGTTAGATTCTAAAAGCTTATCAATGATACAAAGAGTAGGACGATTGTTACGATTAAGCC